>JACCDO011358401.1_pt1 | contig 193454 bp, 178 predicted proteins | sample 7446101 | NCBI WGS metagenome assembly JACCDO01 (sample SAMN15323440, study PRJNA562643) | freshwater metagenome | isolation source: river surface water | place: USA:Blue River Watershed | collected 2017-08-16
CTGCTGACAAAAAACAACCTATCGAAGATGCATTAGCATCATTGAAAGCAGAGTTTGAAGCGAAAAATTATGCAAACTTAGATGCAGCAATGGAAAGATTAAATCAAGTGTTCCAAGCGGCTTCTCAAGATATGTACAACGCTGCAAACAACGCAGGACCACAAGATAATACTCAAGGTAACGCAAATCCACAAGATGAAGTTACGGATGTAGATTTCGAAGAGGTACAAGACAAAAAATAATCACTATCGATTATAGAACAAAAAAGGGCTTTCGTGAGAAAGCCCTTTTTTATTTATCCGCTGACTTCAAGAGTCAAATTCTCGAAGCCTACGATTTCTTCACATACTCTGTAATAATTACAATCGTCTGACCGTTTACTTTTCCTTCGATATACGTTGGATTGTTGTGATCCAATGAAATATTACGAACCGCAGTGCCACGTTTTGCAGTGAAACCACCTCCTTTTACATTTAAATCTTTGATAAGAACAACATTGTCACCAGCTTGTAAACGAACACCATTCACGTCTTTGTGAAATTCTTCCCCTTCTTTGTCTTCTCCTTCGCCTGTAGCTTTTGCCCAAGCTAAAGTTTCTTCATCCAAATAAAGCATATCTAATAAATCTTGCGGCCAACCTTCGCTTTTTAAACGATGTAACATTCTCCAAGCAACTACTTGTACCGCTGAGGTTTCAGACCACATACTGTCGTTTAGACAGCGCCAGTGATTTGCATCCACACTATCAGGGTTTTCGATTTGAGACTTACAAGTTTCACATATATAAATAAAATCATCAATTCTTCCGTTGTTTGGAGATGGAGCAACCTCAAATGAAGATAGGTTTTCTGTTTGTGCACAAAGTTCACAACAACCGTTGCTGCGCGTGTTAAGTTCTTTTTCGAATGCCATAATTCTGTAATTTCAGTGGTCAAAGGTAGGAAAAAATAAATGTGAATGGAGGAAGAGTAGGTATGTTAGAATTAATCCAAATAACTGATTTAGAAAGACGGTAGGTATATATTGTAATACATTCATTTGATTTTGTAATTTTAACTTTTTAATTAATAAACAAAAATGAGGTATTTTGAACTTGCTAAAATAGGAGATAATAGTTTGATGAAATACATCGGAACAATTCTATTGTTAGCATCTACTTTGATTGGTTTTGGTCAATTACCTTTGATGATTGCACTTTTTTCAAAAGGTGTTACGGTCGAGGATATGGAGAAAATGGCAGGAAATGATATACGTTTACTACTTGGAAATAATATGTTTATCATGGTTCAATTAATACCTTTTATTATATTATTACTGTTTTTATTGTTTGCTGTTCGTAAACTACATAATAGACCCATCTTATCTTTATTTACTTCACGCCCGGAAATAGATATTAAACGTATCGTTTTTGCTTTCTTTACTTGGTCTGTTTTTTTGTTTATCAGCTTTTTTTTAGCAATGCAAACGGGTGCAGATTTAAAATGGAATTTCAATCCTAATACATTTATAATGTTAGTAGGAATTTCATTTTTTATAATTCCTTTACAGACTACGTTCGAAGAATTGTTTTTTAGAGGATATTTGATTCAATCTTTTGGAAGAAGATTTAAAGCACCAGTATTTCCAATATTAATTTCAGGTGTTATTTTTGGACTATTGCATTATTCTAATCCCGAAGTAGAAGTGTTGGGAATAGGAATTTTAGGGTATTATATTTTGACGGGGTTATTTACTAGTTTAATGGCAGTAATGGATGAAGGGGTAGAACTTGGAATTGGATTTCACGCGGCAAACAATATTTTTGGTTGTTTAATTGTTACAAACCAATGGCAAGTTTTTCAAACAGATGCGCTTTGGATAGATATGTCCAAACCTAAAATTGGTATAGATTTAGTTATAACACTTTTCGTCTTATTTCCTTTGATGTTGTTTGTTTTTTCTAAAAAATATAAGTGGAAATCATTAAAACAGGGATTGTTAACTAAAGTTTCAGATAGCCACTGATTTTTCCTAAATTTACCACAATGGAAATACTTCAATTAGAAAATATAACCAAATCCTTCTTTCAGAAAATTGCTGTAGATGACATTTCACTTTCAATGAAAGAGGGTGAGATTTTCGGTTTGTTAGGTCCGAATGGAGCTGGTAAAACAACGTTGATACGCATAATCAATCGAATAGTAACTCCCGAGAAAGGAACTGTACGTTTTAAAGGGAACTTGATGGTTGGAAAAGATTTGGCTCAAATAGGTTATTTACCTGAAGAACGCGGATTGTATAAAACGATGACTGTTTATGATCAAGCGATGTTTTTGGGGCGTTTGAGACGTATGTCAAAATCAGATGTGAATATCAATTTGAATTTTTGGTTAGATAAATTTGAAATAGGTTCGTGGAAAAATAAACGCATCGAAGAACTTTCCAAAGGTATGGCACAAAAAGTACAATTTATTTGTGCGGTTTTACATCAGCCTTCTCTATTAATATTGGATGAGCCTTTTAGTGGTTTTGATCCTGTTAATGTAGAATTAATTCAAAATGAATTGATTGCCATGAAGAAAGAAGGGAAAACGATTATGCTTTCAAGTCATAATATGAAAAGCGTAGAGGAAATATGTGATCGTGTTGCTTTGATTCATCAATCAAAAAAGATTTTAGATGGAAAAGTTTCTGAGATCAGAGAACAGCGCAAAGATGGTCGATATGCGATTCGTTTTAGGGGGAATATGTTGGGTTTTGCAAATGCTTTGTGGGCAGGTTTTGAATTGGTTGAGCATGAAGATCACGGGAATGGAAAACATACCGCTTTTGTTAAATTGCGAGGTGAAAATTCGTTTCAAGATTTACTAAAAGTATTGCTAGGACAGATTGAAATTGAAGCAGCTTGGGAAGTTTTACCTTCTATGCAACAGATTTTTATAGATTTAGTTAAAACAACAGTATGAGCGTAAGTTGGTTAGTTGCACAAAGAGAATTATTGGAGAGAATCAAAACTCGTTCTTTCATTAGTATGGCTATTGTAGGGCCAATGTTGGTTTTGTTAATCACCTATACTTTGTTTGTTTTGGGAGGAAATGATAAAACTAGATGGAAAGTTTTGATTGCTGATCCAGCTAATATTATGGATACTCGAATGCTTGCTAACAATAAAGGTTCCATTACCTATGATTTCGCAGATGACTACGTTCAGTTAGAAGATTTCGAAACAGGAAAACGATATCAAAAATATGATGTCTTATTAGAGGTGAATGAAAAGATTTTAATAAATAAATCTGCTTATCTTTTTTATAGAGAAAAACCAAATTTTTCAGTTTCTATGACCATGCAATTTCAACTTGAAAGACGACTTGAAGAGGTTTTGGTTGAGCGGTTTACTAAAATGTCAGTGCAAGAATACCGTAAAATAAAACAACCTATTTCTATAGGGTTTAGAAATGTGTATGATCCTAAGAATGAGTCTACAACCCTTGGTTCTTGGGTAGGTTTCTTTTTTGGCTCTGTAATTTTGTTATTTATTCTTTTGTTTGGTATGACAATCCTAAGAAGCGTGTCTAGCGAGAAATCAAATCGAATTGTGGAGGTATTATTAGCATCGGTAAAACCGAGGCAACTTATGTTTGGTAAGATCACAGGTATCGGAATCGCAGCGATAGTTCAACTAGTTCTATGGGTTGTAATCATTGCTTTTGGTTTGTTTATTATGCGAGAAACTTTATTTCCGGATATTTTAGATGCTTCTAAATGGGATATTGGTAAGATGGAAGAGATAAAGAATATGACTTTTCAACAACAGTTAAATCGATCAACAGGATATAATAGTTTTGTAGAGTTGATTTATGAACGCATTCAGTTTGATAATATGTTGTTTTATTTTCTATTGTTTTTAGTTGCTGGTTATATTTTTTATGGAACATTTTTTGCGGCATTAGGTGCAACTTCTGGTTCAGAGAATGATGGTCAACAATTTATTATTCCTATAGTATTATTGCTCTTAATTGCTGTATATGCAGGCTATTATTCCTTGAGTAAACCTGAAAGTACTTTGACTTTTGTATTTTCATTAATGCCTTTTACTTCTCCAATGGTGTGTATGGTAAAACTAGCTCAAGGTTATAATCCTGGTGAAGGGTATCAATTGTTTGTCTCCTTTGGAATTTTAGTTATATCTTCGTTGTTGACCTTGCGGATTGCAGGTAGATTATATACTAATGGTATTTTGCAGTTTGGACACCGATTAAGACTTGCGCAGTTTGTAAAATGGTTGAGAAATGGATAAAAAAAGAATTGCTGTCATTGATTTAGGAACCAATACGTTCAATTTATTGATCGCAGACGTGACTAAAGAAGAAATTGAAGTAATCCATTCTGAAAAAGATGGCGTTGCTTTGGGTATGGGGGGCTTAAATGAGGGGGTAATTACTGCGGATGCTATTCTCCGTGCAATCAAAACGATGCAGCATTTCAATAAAATGTGTGAAGTACATTTTGTAGATGAGATTAGAGCGTTTGGTACATCTGCAATTAGAAGTTCAATAAATGGGAAGGATTTCGTTCATTTAATCGAGAAAGAGACAGGGATTCAAGTTGATATCATTTCTGGTGAACAAGAAGCTAAATTCATATATGAAGGAGTAAGGTGGACTTATGATTTCACTGAAACTTCCATGGTTATGGATGTAGGAGGTGGTAGTACAGAATTCATCTTTGCTGATGAATCAGGAATTAAAGATTTAATAAGCTTAAATATTGGTGTTTCTCGTATTTTTCAAGAATTAGAATTGAATGATCCGTTAACTCCAACAGATTGTCAGAAAGTTGAAAAATGGATTGAAGATAGAGCGGGTGAATTTATTAATTCCAAACGATGTGATACTCTAGTTGGTGCTTCTGGGTGTTTTGAGACGTTTTACGAGATGATTTATAAAAAATCATTCCCAAGTGTTACAGATGCAATAGAGTTGTCTATAAATGATTTGAATGCAGTTTTAGATAAGATCATTTTTTCAAGTCAAGCAGAGAGAGACAATAACCCACATATCATACCTATTCGAAGAAAAATGGCACCCATTGCGGCTGTTAAAACGAAGTGGGTACTTAGTAAATTAGGGATAAAAAAAGTAGTAGTTTCTCCATGTTCCCTAAAAGAAGGAGTATTACAATCTTAATTATTGAAATCGTAAATAGGTTGAGTTGATCCTTTTTTGTTTGAATGACAACTATTACATGAACCTGTTGAGCTTAGTGGACTACTCATTGGAATCGTATCTCCTGATTTCGTTATAATAGCAGGGTATTTTCCAACAAAGTCAACGCTTTCTGTTGTGTAGAAGTTCCCTGATTTGTCGATTGGTATTCTTTTAACCTCTCCAGTGATTTTAGCCCAATCATTTACATCTCGATTGAATAATACCATTACAGCATCTGTTAATGGAGTACTTTTATCTTTTTTATACGCTGTTCCTGCAATCGTAAAACAACCATTTCCATCTTCTCCTAAACTGTGACATTTAGTACAGGTTTCTCCTGCATTGTGACTTGCTCTAGTTGCTGTACTGATATTCGTTTCCTCACATTTTCCTGAGCCTTCTCTCTCACAAGATATAAGTGCAATTGATAAAATGGTTGCTAAAAAAAGAGATTTAATCATATTCATAGAATTCAAATAGTATACACAAAGAACGTAATTTTTTATCAATGGTTGTCTATTGTTTATTAATTCAAATTAAATATAAATAATGATATTATTTCATTTTAGTAAAAAGATTCCGGATGAAAAATTATACACATATTCAATGTTATATTTTACTTTAGTTGATTATTTTTAAATTATTGTTTAATAGTTTTTTATTTTGTTTTAATTAAATTTAATTTTAATTAGGTTTTTGTGTGTTTTCTGTTAATAATACCTTTTTTTAAATCAATGTAAAATTTTTTAAATCGTGCTTAATTAGGTAAATTTGATATTCTTTATTTTTGACCTATGTACCTAATATTCGATACCGAAACTACAGGTTTACCTCGTGATTGGAACAAACCCTATACAGATACCAATAACTGGCCAAGAGCGATTCAAATCGCTTGGCAGTTGCACGATGAATTGGGTCAATTAATTGAAGCGAAAGATTATATCATTCAGCCAGATGGATTTGATATTCCCTACGATGCGGAAAAGGTGCATGGAATTTCGACTGCACTTGCTTGGGAAAAAGGTAAGCCATTACGCGATGTGATGGAGGAATTTCAAGAAGTGTTAAAAAGATCGAAATTTGTAGTAGGTCAAAATATAGGGTTCGATAAAAATATTGTTGGATGTGAATTTGTGCGTTTAGGATTAGATAATTTTTGGCAAGCTCACCCTGTTTTAGATACATGTACCGAGGTTACTGCCAATATGTGTAGGTTGGCAGGTGGGCGTGGAGGTAAGTTTAAATTACCTACCTTATCAGAACTTCATAGTGAATTGTTTGGAGAACCTTTTGCGGAAGCACATAACGCAACTGCCGATGTGGAGGCTACAACTCGATGTTTTTTTGAATTAATTCGTAGAGAGGTTTTTACTCCTGATGAGTTAAAGCAAGAGATTAGCTATTTTAAGCGTTTTCAAGAAGCAAATCCGGGTACGATTTCTCCTATTGGTTTAGTACACGTCAACCTAAAAGAGGAAAGTGCTAAACTGAAACAAAAATTCTCGGTAGGTTCAGGTGAGTCGGTTGAAAAAGATATCTCCCATTTACATGATTTGCCATTTGTTCATTTACATACTCATTCCCAGTTTTCGATTTTACAATCAACAATATCTATTCCTGCTTTAGTAGAAAAAACAGCGAAGTTAAACTTACCTGCAGTTGCTTTAACGGATATTGGAAATATGATGGCGGCTTTTCATTTTGAAAAAGCAGTGAGTGGTTACAATAAAAAAGTAAAAGAAGAGCGTAAAATTGCAGAAGAGAATAACGAGCCATTTTCAAAGAATGAGATTGTACCTATCATAGGGTGTACATTTAACATTTGTGAAAATCATTTAGATAAAACGAGAAAAGATAACGGTTATCAAGTTGTTTTTTTAGCAAAAAATAAGAAAGGGTATCAAAATTTAATAAAACTATCTTCTATCGCTTTTACTGAAGGAATGTATTATGTCCCGCGTATTGACAAAGCGCTTGTGGAACAATACAAAGAAGATATCATTGTGCTATCAGGAAATTTATATGGTGAGATACCTTATTTATTACTGAATGTCGGTGAAAAACAAGCGGAGGACGCGCTTTTGTGGTGGAAAGAACGCTTTGGATCAGATTTCTATTTGGAGGTAATGCGTCACGGTCAAGAAAATGAAGATCGTGCTAACGAAGCTTTAATTCGTCTTGCAAGAGTCCATCAAGTTCAATTAGTAGCAACGAATAATGTTTTTTACCTTGAAAAAACAGATGCCTCTGCTCATGATGTGCTTTTATGTGTGAAAGACAATGAATTAGTTTCAACACCTAAAGGAAGAGGGAGAGGATTCCGTTATGGTTTAGACAATGACGAGTATTATTATAAGTCACCAGAAGAAATGAAGCAATTATTTGCTGATTTACCTGAAGCGATTGAAAGTATAGTTGAAATTATTGGAAAAATTGAACCTTTTGGATTGGCAAGAGATGTACTATTACCTGCTTTTGATATTCCTGAAGAATTTCAAGATCCTTTAGACCTTGAAGATGGTGGAAAAAGAGGGGAGAATAATTATTTAAGACATTTAACTTATGTGGGTGCTGAAAAACGTTATGATGAAATAACAGACGAAATTCGGGACCGACTTGATTTTGAGTTAGCAACCATCGAACGTACTGGTTATCCGGGTTATTTCTTGATTGTACAAGATTTTTGTCAGGCCGCTAGAGATATGGGGGTTTCGGTAGGTCCTGGAAGGGGATCTGCTGCTGGATCAGCGGTTGCGTATTGTATCGGAATTACAAATGTCGACCCTATCAAATACGATTTGCTATTTGAGCGTTTCTTAAATCCAGATCGTGTATCGATGCCTGATATTGATATCGATTTTGACGATGAGGGACGTGGAAAAGTAATCGAATGGGTGATCGATAAATATGGTTCCAATCAAGTTGCTCAAATTATCACCTACGGTACAATGGCTGCTAAATCTTCCATTCGTGATACTGCTAGAGTATTGGATTTACCGTTATTTGAAGCTGACAAACTAGCGAAATTAGTTCCAGATATCTCATTGAAAAAATTATTTTCGATGGATGATGCAGACTTAGCCAATAAGTTGAAAAACAAAACAGAAGATATTCAAGCAGCGAATGAATTAAAGCGGATTTCTACAGGAAACGATAAGGCAGCAGAAGTAATTCAGCAAGCGAAAATGTTGGAAGGGTCAGTAAGAAATACAGGTATTCATGCATGTGGGGTCATTATTACACCTTCTGATATTACACAATTTGTTCCAGTAGCTACAGCGAAAGATTCAGATATGTGGTGTACACAGTTTGATAACTCGGTTGCAGAGTCTGCTGGACTATTAAAAATGGACTTCCTTGGTTTGAAGACACTTACTTTGATCAAGTATGCTGTTAAAAACGTAAAAGAACGATATGGAATTGAATTAGATCCGGATCATTTCCCAATAGATGATGTAAAAACATACGAATTATTCCAGCGAGGTGAAACGGTAGGGATTTTCCAATACGAATCTCCCGGTATGCAAAAATACATGCGTGAGTTGAAACCAACCGTTTTTGCGGATTTGATTGCGATGAATGCTCTGTATCGTCCGGGACCTTTGGAATACATTCCATCGTTTATTCGTCGTAAACACGGTGAAGAGCCTATCGTTTATGACGTTGACGATTGTGAAGAATACTTAAAAGAAACTTACGGAATTACCGTATATCAAGAGCAGGTGATGTTGCTTTCGCAAAAGTTAGCAGGATTTACCAAAGGTGAGGCGGATACCCTACGTAAGGCGATGGGTAAAAAGCAGAAAGATGTTCTTGATAAAATGAAACCGGCGTTCATAGAGAGAGGTCAAGAAAAAGGACATGATCCAGTTAAATTAGAGAAGATTTGGAAAGATTGGGAAGCTTTCGCTTCGTATGCATTTAATAAATCTCACTCTACCTGTTATGCTTGGATTGCCTATCAAACAGCTTATTTAAAAGCGAATTACCCAGCTGAGTACATGGCATCTGTATTGTCAAATAACATGAACGATATCAAGCAGGTAACGTTTTTTATGGAGGAATGTAAACGCATGGGAGTTCCTGTTCTTGGTCCTGATGTTAATGAGTCTGATTATTTGTTTACTGTAAATAAAGAAGGCGCTATTCGTTTTGGTTTAGGAGCAATCAAAGGAATGGGAAGTGGTCCTGTTGATGCTATAATTAGCGAACGTTCACAAAATGGCAATTATATATCAATCTTTGATATGGCCAAGCGTGTTAATTTACGTATGTGTACCAAAAAAGCATTCGAAAGTTTGGCGTATGCTGGTGGTTTTGATTCGTTTAAAAATGTACATAGAGCCCAATATTTCAAGGAAGAAGGGAATGGTCGTTCATTCATAGAGAGTGCAATTCGTTTTGGAAATAATTACCAAGAAAATGAAAATTCTTCTCAAGCATCTTTGTTTGGTGAGGCAAGTGGTACAGTGATACCAGAGCCTGAAATTCCGAAAGCAGAGGAATGGCCGACAATGTATAAGTTGAGCAAGGAAAGAGAGGTTGTAGGGATTTTTATTTCAGGTCATCCATTAGATGATTACCGAATGGATATTGAAGCGTTTTGTAATGGAAACATCGGTATGCTAACAAATCCTGGGGAACATTTAAATAAAGAAGTAACGATAGCAGCGGTAGTTGGAGAATGTGAGCATCGAATGACTAAAAATAACGAACCTTTTGGTACGATGATTGTCGAAGATTATACAGATTCGCATAAGTTGTTTTTCTTCAAAGAAAATTATTTGAAGTTTAAGCCTTATTTTATGTCTGATAATTTTATCAGTATAAAAGGAAAGTTTGAAATTCCTCGCCACCGAAAAGACCCAGAGTTTGTAGTACAAAGCATTGAGTTTTTATCAGATTTGAGAGATAAAAAAGCCAATTTTATTAATGTTAAAATTTCAACCAAAAAATTGGATCAAATCATGATTATGGATTTGAATAAATTATTTTTAGAAAATGAAGGGAAATGCAATGTTCGATTTGTGATTTTTGATCCTTTAGAAGATTTAACCGTGACCATGCCTTCAAAAAACATGCGGATTGATCCGAGTAATGAGTTGATCAAGAGTTTGAAAGAGTTTGATTTGGAATTTGAATTAACAGATAAGTAATGAGTACTAGAACAAAATTAACTGATTTACTCGGGATTCAATATCCCATCATAATGGCTCCGATGTTTTTGGTGTCGAATACAAAGATGATTATTGAAGGATTAAAAGCCGGTGTTACTGGTGCAATTCCTGCATTGAATTTTCGTTCAGTGGATGAGTTACGAGATGCAATCCGTTTGATAAAACAACATTCAGACAAACCATTTGGTATCAATTTGATTGTGAATAAATCTAACTTTTTGTTAGAAGAGCAATTACGTGTTTGTTGTGAGGAAAACATAGGTTTTATTATCACTTCTTTGGGTTCTCCAGAATTGGTTATTAAAGAAGCACATAAGAATAACGTACTAGTTTTTTGTGATGTAACTAATGTGAAATATGCCAAAAAAGTGGAGCAATTGGGTGCAGATGCATTAATCGCAGTAAACAAAGAGGCAGGTGGCCATGCTGGTACTATTTCTTACAAACAATTAATTCCTGAACTATTGAAAAATTGTTCTATACCTGTGATTTCAGCTGGAGGTGTAGGTAGTTTTCAACAATATCAAGAATTTTTAGGATTAGGGGTTGCAGGATTTTCAATCGGAAGTATTTTTATTGCTTCTGAAGAATGTGATGTTTCACAAGATTATAAACAGGCTTGTGTAGATTATGGAGCAAAAGACATCGTTTTAACAACGAAATTATCAGGAACTCCATGTACGGTTATCAATACACCTTATGTGCAAGAAGTTGGAACAAAACAAAATTGGTTAGAGCAAATTTTAAATAAAAATAAACTTTTGAAAAAGTGGTTTAAAGCGTTGACTTTTTATCGTGGGATGAAGTTTTTACGAAGTGCAGCTTTTAACTCTACCTACAAATCTGTTTGGTGCGCTGGTCCTTCAATAGAACATGTTAAATCGATTAGACCAGTGAAAGAAATCGTTAGAGACTTAGTTGGTAATAGTAGATTATAAACTTGATTCTATTCTTGTTTGGTTTCAACTGAGTGGTTTTGTATATTTGTTTAAATACAATTGAATATTATGGAAACAATTCAAGTGGAAATATTAAATCCTAAAGTGAAAAAATTATTGAAAGATTTGGTTTCACTGAATTTAATTTCAATCAAAAAAGAAGATCATTTTTTAGATACTGTTTCTAGTTTAAGAGCTTCGAACGCAAATTCTATTTCCTTAGAAGAGATTGCTTCAGAAGTTAAAAAAGTTAGAAAAAAACATAATGACTAAGAAAATCAAAATCATTCTTGATACTAATATTTTGATTAGTTTTTTGATTTCTAAAGATTTAAATTTTTTAGATAAACTATTTGTTAAAACAAATGTCAAGCTCCTATTTAGTAGAGAATCTCTATTAGAATTTTTAGAAGTAATAGAGAGACCAAAAATTAATAAGTATTTTTCTTCTATTAAGTTAGATATCTTACTACATCAGCTGAATAAAGTCTCTATTTTTATTGAAACAAAATCTGAGTTAAAAGTATGTCGTGATCAAGACGATGATTTTTTGTTAATTTTGGCGAAAGATGGTAATGCAGATTATTTAATTACTGGTGATAAAGATTTATTGGTCTTGAATCCCTTCGGAAAAACGAATATCTGCACACCTTTAGAATTTAAAAACCTATTTAATTTGTAAATAATTTAATTATGATAGAACTTTTTCAACACATACTACATCTTGATTTTGAATGGATTTTTGCCAATTACGGTACTGCAATTTATGTTATCTTATTTTTAGTGATTTTTATTGAGACAGGATTAGTAGCGATGCCTTTCTTGCCTGGTGATTCTCTTTTATTTACAGCGGGTTTGTTTGCTGCATCTGGTGAGTTAAATTTAGGCGCGGTTCTAGGGCTTTTGTTTGTTGCTGCAGTTTTAGGTGATAATTGCAATTATTGGATAGGTAGAAAAATTGGACTTAAAATTTTTGATATTAAGTTTAAAGGTAAATCAATTGTAAAACGTGAATATTTAACAAAAACAGAAGAGTTTTTTGATAAAAATGGAGTGAAAGCAATTATCATGGCACGTTTTGTCCCTTTTGTTAGAACCTTTGCACCATTTGCTGCGGGAGTAGGTAAAATGGAATATAAAAAATATTTCCTGTTTGATGTATTAGGTGGTTTCTTATGGATTTTTAGTTTAACGATTGCTGGGTATTTATTAGGAGAAGTCGAATGGATTCGTAAAAACATTGATTTAGTGTGTTTAGGAATTATCTTTATTTCTGTTTTTCCAATGATTTTGAATTTATTGAAGTCAAAGTTCGGTGCAAAAAATGCGTAAGTTCGGTTTAATCGGCAAATCACTTGCTCATTCGTTTTCAAAGTCTTTTTTTGAAGGGTATTTTTCTGAGAATAATATAGAAGCTACCTACCAAAACTTTGAGATTCAAAACGAAAAAGAATTAGTTGATTTTTTGAAAGAGAAAAAAGTCGATGGTTTCAATGTGACAATACCTTATAAACAAACGATTATTCCTTATTTGGATGAATTATCTGAAGAGGCAAAAGTTGTAAATGCTGTAAATACCATTCGCTTAGAAAATGATAGATGGATTGGGTACAATACCGATGTATTTGGTTTTAAGCAATCAATCAAACCATTTTTAACAAATAAACATGAAAAAGCATTGATTTTAGGTACAGGTGGGGCAGCTAAAGCAGTTTCTTACGTGTTGAAGGATATTGGTATTGAAGTATTAACTGTATCTCGTACGCCACATGGTAGAAATCAATTTGCTTATGCGGATATAAATAAACACATGATTAAAGCATGTAAGTTAATCGTAAATACTACACCCCTCGGTATGTATCCAAATGTGGATGAAAGTGTTGAGTTTCCTTTTGATTTTTTATCTGAAGAGCATTTGGTTGTAGATTTGATTTATAATCCAGATGAAACATTGTTTTTAAAACAAGCTAAAGCAAACCAAGCTACGATTTTAAATGGTGCTTCAATGTTGAAAGAACAAGCATTAAAGTCATGGGCTATTTGGAATAAATAATGGATGTGATTTCAAAGTTAATCAAACAAGGGAAGAATAAATTTATTGATTTCATTCCAACCTGTGAAAATCCTCACCATACAGCAGCGTTAATTTCGTCTTTTGCAAATCGAGAGGGAGGAACCTTGGTCGTTGGAGTTAATTCAAAAGGGAAGTTAATCGGAATACTTCCTGAAATGGAAATACAATGGGTTGAAGAGGTTGTTCAACATTATTTAACCATTTCAGTTGAGATTGAAATTGAACAAGTAATCGAAAAATTTAAGTATTCCCTTTTGATTTATATCAAGGAGAGCGAAACAAAGTATTGTGGTGCTATAGATTTAAATGGTGAGCCACATCATTTTGTTCGAACACACAAAGGAGAAGTTTTTGAATCTACCTTTATCATTGAAAAATCATGGGTTTACCATCAAAAAGAAATTTTTTTCTCTGAGGAAATTTTTCTTGCTTTAAAAAAGCTATTACAAAATGAAAATCAGCTAACGCTAGCCTCTATTTTTAAAGAACTTGATTTCAAAAAGTCAGAAATTGAAAACACTTTGGCGATTTTGGTAGATCAAAAGATGATTGATTTTGAATTTATTAATCAGAAAGTGGTCTATTATTGGAATGGAAATTCATGAACTGAGTTCTAATTCTTTCTTGTAGCATTTGTTGTATTCGTTCATCTACTTTCAAATTGTTTTTTAAGTAGAAATCGATTTCTTCTTGTGTAAATAAGCCGATTACGATCCCTAAAAGTTTGTTTTTCAGAATTTGTTCTTTTTTCAGGGTAGATAAAATTCGTTTTTCTTGTTCTAATTGATTAAGATATAAAAAATCAGGATTAAGATTTATTATATAATTCAAAGAAATTTTATTTAATGTTTCATTTAAAAATTTGAGAATTGGTCTTAATGTTTTATGCTGAAAAAATTCAATTGATGACTTGGTTTTATCTTCTTGAAAGGTGATTTTTTCTCTTAGATTTAATAGTTGTTCTGAACGATTCATTCTTGAGGGTTGTTAAAGTTTATTAAATAACAATTATCACTTACAAATAGTTTTCTTAATATTAGATAGTCAGTGAAATTTTTCTTATATTCGATTATTCTTCGTTTAAGGAAGAATTTTGTCAAACAAAACATTTTTTTATTTATGGGACGTCCACCAACAAAACCAGCGCGTTTAAAAGATGGTTTTTATATTGAAGTTAAGAACTCAGGATCTTCAGGTGTTAGAATCAGAAGAGACACCAAAGAGCAGATGTTATTGGCTGCTGAAGAATATAGCAAAAATAAAAATGTGGTTATTCTTGGTGAAATGAGAAACGATAAATGGGTTACAGAATAAAAAAAGGTCGGTTTTTAAAACCGACCTTTTTTTATATATCAAAGTGTGTGATGATTACTCACTAACTACTTCAAATTTAATAGTTGGTTTAACACCTTTGTGTAAGTTTACTTCAGCTTCGAAAGTACCAACTTCTTTGATTGGTTCATCTTTAATTTTTAAAGACTTACGGTCAACATCATAACCAGCAACACGTAAAGCGTCAGCTAATTGTACAGTGTTTACAGAACCAAAAATCTTACCATTTTCACCTACTTTAGTAGCAATTTTAACAGTAACATCAGCTAATTTAGCCGCTAATGCTTCAGCTTCAGCTAAAATTTTAGATTCTTTATGAGCACGTTGCTTTAACATTTCTTCGTGCGCTTTTTTGTTTGAAGGAGTTGCTAATACAGCATATCCTTGAGGAATTAGGAAATTGCGACCGTAACCGTTTTTCACAGTTACAACCTCATCTCTATATCCTAATTTATCTACGTTTTTCTTTAAGATTACTTCCATGACAGTAAAAAATATTTAATATTATCAACGATTATTTTAACATATCACCAACATAAGGCAAAATAGCTAAGTGACGAGCTCTTTTGATTGCCTTATTTACTTGCTTTTGGTATTTAGCAGATGTACCTGTGATACGTCTTGGTAAAATTTTACCTTGCTCGTTAACCAATTTCAACAAGAAGTTAGCATCTTTATAATCGATGAATTTAATACCGCTTTTTTTGAAACGACAGTATTTTTGTTTTTTAATGTCGATGTTAATCGGCGTTAAGTAGCGAATATCGTTTTGTGACATTGTGTTCTAAATTTAAGGTTAAAAATTAAGCTACTACAGTTTTTCCAACTTTAGCTCTTCTTTTCTCAGCATAAGTAACATGGTGTGCATCCATCTTTACAGTTAAGAAACGCATTACACGCTCGTCACGTTTGAAAGATAATTCTAAGTCAGCAACTACATGACCTTCTGCTTCGAATTCTACTAAATAATAAAATCCAGTAGTTTTCTTTTGAATTGGGTAAGCTAATTTTTTCAAGCCCCATTTCTCTGTGTGCTTTAATTTTCCACCAAAGGTAGCAATCTCACCTTCGAATTTTTGCACTGCTTCCTTTGCCTGATCATCAGACAAAACGGGAGTTAAGATGAAAACAGTTTCGTAATGATTCATAAAAATTTAATTTATGTTTTTAATAAGTCTGCAAATTTATCATTTTATGTCATAAATAACAAGAGTCTAACTTAAATAAATCATTTACTTTTGATGTTGCTCAATACGTGTGCTTATGTTTAGATCTAAAAGAGATTTAGTTTTTGTCGTTTTAGCTGGTGTTTTTATAACCAATGCTGTTGTTGCTGAATTGATTGGAGGTAAATTAATTCAATTGTTTGGTTATACATTTAGTTTGGGGATTTTACCTTGGCCGATTGTTTTTATTACTACTGATTTGATTAATGAATATTTCGGACACAAAGGAGTTCGAAAATTGACATTCATTACAGCCGTTTTGATATGTTATGCATTTGTATTGTTGTTTATGGGAATGCAAATTCCTGCGGTTTCTTTCTCTCCAGTTCAAGATAAAGCATTTAACGAAGTTTTCGGGCAAGGGATGTGGATCATTATTGGAAGTGTGATTGCTTTTGTGGTTTCTCAATTGCTTGATGTCTTTATTTTTGGAGCATTTAAAAAAAGAACGGGAGATAAATACATTTGGCTGAGAGCTACTGGTTCAACCATGTTTTCTCAATTGATTGACACATTTATTGTTTTAGGCATAGCGTTTTACCTTCCGGGTAAAATTGACGGAAAACAATTTTGGGAAATGGGAAGTGTAGGTTATGGTACAAAACTCGTAATCGCAGTTCTTTTAACCCCTTTTATTTATTTAGGACATTGGGTGATTGGTTCTATTTTAAGAAAAGATACTTTAAAAGACTTAAATTAATTAAATACATACACATATATAAGGTCAAGTTTTTGTAAATTTGGCCAAGAAATTTTGTACACTATTTAAAACAAATACTATGGTTTTTGATTTAGACATGATTAAAAAGGTCTATGCTGCCTTTCCTGAACGCGTTGATGCTGCAAGAAAAGTGGTTAATAAGCCTTTAACTTTAGCTGAAAAAATCCTTTATGCACACTTGTGGGACGGAAATGCTACAACTGCTTACGAAAGAGGCAAGTCTTATGTAGATTTCGCTCCAGACAGAGTGGCTATGCAAGATGCAACTGCTCAAATGGCATTATTACAATTTATGCAAGCTGGAAAAAAGAAAGTTGCTGTACCTTCTACGGTACATGCTGACCACTTAATCCAAGCGAAAGTTGGTGCTACTAAAGATTTACAAGAATCATTGAACCAAAATAACGAAGTTTATAACTTCTTATCTTCTATATCTAGTAAATATGGAATTGGTTTCTGGAAACCAGGAGCTGGAATTATTCACCAAGTAGTATTAGAAAATTATGCGTTCCCTGGTGGAATGATGATTGGAACAGATTCTCATACTGTAAATGCAGGTGGTTTAGGGATGGTAGCGATTGGTGTTGGTGGTGCTGATGCGGTAGATGTGATGGCAGGCATGGCTTGGGAATTGAAATTTCCTAAGTTGATTGGTATCAAATTGACAGGAAAATTAAACGGTTGGACTTCTGCAAAAGACGTTATCTTAAAAGTGGCTGATATTTTAACTGTGAAAGGAGGAACTGGAGCGATTGTTGAATACTTTGGCGAGGGAGCGGTTTCATTATCTTGTACAGGAAAAGGAACTATTTGTAACATGGGTGCTGAAATTGGAGCGACAACTTCGACTTTTGGTTATGATGATTCTATGCGTCGTTATTTAATTGCTACTGGTCGTCAAGAAGTAGTAAACGAAGCCGATAAAATTGCTGATTATTTAACAGGTGATAAAGAAGTATATGATAACCCAGAAGCTTACTTCGACCAAGTAATAACAATTGATTTAAATACGTTAGAGCCACATGTAAACGGTCCATTTACTCCAGATAGAGGTACTCCAGTATCTGAATTAAGAGCTGAGGCTGAAGCGAACGGTTGGCCATTAAAAGTAGAGTGGGGTCTAATCGGATCTTGTACTAATTCTTCTTATGAAGATATCGCTAGAGCTGCTTCTATTGTTGAACAAGCTGTTGCAAAAGGCTTAACAGCGAAGGCTGAATTTGGTATCAATCCAGGTTCAGAACAAGTTCGCTACACAATTGATAGAGATGGTTTTGTTGCAACATTTGAAAAATTAGGAACGAAAATCTTTACAAATGCTTGTGGTCCATGCATCGGACAATGGGATCGTGAAGGTGCTGAAAAAGGAGAGAAAAATACTATTATTCACTCTTTCAACCGTAACTTCTCTAAAAGAGCAGATGGTAACCCAAATACTCACGCTTTCGTAGCTTCTCCAGAAATGGTAGCTGCTTTAGCAATTGCTGGTGATTTAGGATTCAATCCAATTACAGATACTTTAATAAACGCTAATGGAGAGCAGGTAAAATTAGATCCACCAACTGGAGATGAATTACCAAAAAGAGGTTTTGCTGTAGAAGATAACGGATACCAAGCACCTGCAGCTGATGGTTCTTCAATCGATGTTATTGTAGCAACTGATTCATCTAGACTACAATTATTAGAAAACTTCCCAATTTGGGACGGTCAAAATATTACAGGTGCAAAGTTGTTAATTAAGGCACAAGGTAAATGTACTACTGACCATATTTCGATGGCTGGACCTTGGTTACGTTACCGTGGACACTTAGATAACATCTCTAACAACATGTTAATTGGTGCAATCAATGCTTTCAACGGTGAAGCAAATAAAGTAAAAAACCAATTGACTGGTGAATTTGGTGAAGTTCCTGCAGTTCAAAGAGCATACAAAGCGGCGGGAGTTCCGTCAATTGTAGTAGGTGACCAAAACTACGGTGAAGGTTCTTCAAGAGAACATGCGGCAATGGAGCCAAGACATTTAGGTGTAAGAGCTGTTTTAGTAAAATCATTCGCTCGTATTCATGAAACAAATTTGAAAAAACAAGGGATGTTAGCATTAACCTTTGCAAATGAAGCTGATTACGATAAAATCCAAGAAGATGATACTTTTAACTTTATTGATTTAGTTGATTTCGCACCAAACAAACCGTTAACGATTGAAATCAACCATAAAGATGGTACGATTGAAAACATACAAGTGAACCATACTTATAATGATTCTCAAATCGAGTGGTTTAAAGCTGGTTCTGCGTTGAACTTGATTAAACTACAAGAAGCTTAATCACGCTTTTATAACTTAATTCGAAGGCTGACCAATTTTGGTCAGCCTTTTTTATTTTCGTAACGATGATTTTATTAAATTCAACGTTCCTAATTATGAGTTATGAAAAGATTAGTGATATTGTTTTTTTTATTGACCTCACTGAATTTAAAGTCACAAGCATTATACCCTGGAAATATTATGCTAGATACTTATTTAGGAGCTCCTAATTTTGGTAAAATATTAGTTACCTCAGGATTGGGCAACCATCAGCCTATTTCACTAAATGGATTAGGTCCATCAGGTTTCAGAGCTGAATACTTAGTAGATGATAATCTTGGAGTAGGTGTTGATTTGATGTATAATTATGTTGATTTTAAGTATCAAATGAATGATACCACTTGGTTTGGTGATAATACAATTATTAAATCAGACAATTTTCATTCTGTTATGGAGCGACTGAGAATTCATTTCAGGGTAAATTATCATTTTGAACACGATAATCCTAGGTTTGATACCTATATTGGTTTTGGTTTGGGATACAATAATAGAACTTATAGATCAACTAAAAATTCGATAGAGAATACAGAGGAATTTAAAAATCGAATTCAGTTAATTCCTTTTCCTGTTTCTGCTCGTGTATGTGTTGGAGGTAGGTATTATTTTTCACAATATGTAGGTTTAGTCGGTGAATTTGGATTGGGTGGCCCGCTGATTTCCGTCGGTTTAGCTTTTAAATATTAATATGGAAGAAATTAGAAATAAGGTTAAAGAAAGTGGTTTGATATCTATGGATCTTGCGATATTTAAACCAGATAAATCACAGATTATAGGTATTGATATTGCAGATCAGTTATGGGAACGTTTAATTTTGAAAGAAAAAATGTTCCGAGAGTATATTGATTCTAATGATTGGTCTCAATTCAAGGGTAAATATGTTCATATTTTTTGTTCTGAAGATGCTATTGTTCCTACTTGGGCATATATGTTAGTTTGCTCTAAATTGGTAGATGTAGCTAAAATGGTGATAGTTGGTAATCAAATTGCTCTTGAAAAACAATTAATATCCAATAAAATTGAGGCTTTGGATTTGTCTGAATTCAAAGATGGTCGAATTATAATAAAAGGATGTGCAGATATTGTTGAACCTGAATATGCTATGTCACAATTGATACAAAAGTTACAGCCCGTTGCAAAATCAATCATGTATGGCGAACCTTGTTCAACAGTTCCAATTTTTAAACGTAAATAATGAAGTATATATTGTGTTTCTTCTTGTTTTTTACTTCAAATTCTTACTTTGGTCAATTACATCTTCAGTTAGATTCTATACCTTTTAAATCAGAAGAATTAATAAAAATTGAACGAATCGGAGGTGATTCTTTGACTTCATCGTTTGTAATATCAATAAAACAAGGAGTCAAAAAACACCTACACAGAGAGCATTCCGAAACAATTTATGTGATAGAAGGTGAAGCTGAAATGTTGTTAGGTGATAGAACGATCAACATAAAAAAAGGGGATTATATTTTTATTCCTAAAAACACACCGCATAAAGTTGAAGTAACTTCAGCTATACCACTTAAAGTATTATCAATTCAATCACCCTATTTTGATGGGAAAGATCGTTTATTGTTAGAATAATAAATGATTTTAATAAAAGTGATCAAAATCATATCTTTTCTTAATTATTATGCTGAATATTGAACTAGCATAATTGGAAGGTATAATTCATATCTAAATAGGCGTACCTTATGATCGTTGTCATAAGTCAATAAATTTAATTATTAATCAAATGAAAGAGAGTTCTATTTCGATCAAATTTTTAGGAGCAGCAGGTACAGTTACAGGATCTAAACATCTTCTTAAAACCAAACATACACAGGTATTGGTTGATTGTGGTTTGTATCAAGGGTTAAAGAAATTAAGAGAAAAAAACAGAGAGCCATTTCCTGTTCAAATCGCTTCAATAAATGCAGTTGTAATAACCCATGCTCACTTAGATCATTGTGGGTACCTACCTGTGTTGGTTAAAAATGGCTACAAAGGAAGAATTTTAATGACTGCTCCTACCAAAGAATTGGTTGAATTGATTTTGAGAGATAGTGCCAAAATTCAAGAAGAAGAAGCATTTCAAGCGAACAAAGAAGGGTATTCTAAGCACTCTCCAGCAATACCACTATATACTGAGAGTGATGTTGATAAAGTAATAGAGTTAATCGAAACGCATCAAGATAGAGAACGAGTTAGAATAAGTGAAGATATTACGGTAGAATTTATTAAAAACGGACATATTTTAGGTTCCACAAGTTTAGAGTTTCATATAGATGGTAGAAAAATTATTTTTTCGGGGGATTTAGGTCGTGGAAATGATGATTTATTAGCGGCACCTGAGGTACCTGAAGGATCAGAGTTTTTAGTCTTAGAAAGTACCTATGGAGATCGAATTCATCCAAAAGAAGATGTATTAGACCTTTTAGAAAGTGTTATTTTAAATACTTGGGAAAGAGGAGGCACAACTATAATTCCAAGTTTTGCAGTTGGTCGTGCTCAAGAGATTTTATATTTAATCAATGAATTAAAAGATTTAAAAAGAATTCCAGCAATTCCAGTATATTTAGATAGTCCGATGGGTACTAGTGCTACAGAAATTTTTCTACGTTATTCTGGATGGCATAAACTATCCAATAAAAAGATATATAATTTGGATAGGCATGTCAAGTTTGTAAAAGATATTCGAGAAACACAGCGTATAATCAAAGATGAGAAACGAAAAATTGTTATTGCTGCTAGCGGTATGATTACGGGGGGTAGAGTTTTAAATTACATTTCTCAATTAGGTTGGGATCCATTAAACACAATACTTTTGGTCGGATACCAAGGAGAGGGGACTAGAGGTAGAAGCTTGAAGGAAGGCGCAAAGGAATTGAAGATTAGAGGTAAGTATGTTCAAATTGGAGCTGAGATTCAAACGATAGACTCATTGTCTGCCCATGCAGACCAAAAAGGAATGATTGATTGGGTAAAAGCAATGAATCAAATCCCTGAGAAAATAATTTTAGTTCACGGCGAGCCAACTGCTCAGAATGTATTTCGTGTAAAATTACAAGATGAATTAGGAGTAGAGGTGCTTGTACCTGAATTATTAGATGAAATTAAATTACAATGAGTCATAGACATATCAAAGTAAAAAAAGCATCAGGGAAAATGGAAACGTTTTCTGAAAGCAAGCTACGAAACTCTTTGATTCGATCCAATGCAACTTACGAAGAAGCTAATAGTATTATCGATCAATTACAAAGTGAAATAGTGAATGGTATTTCTACAAATAAGATATATTCTCTTGCCTTTCGTTTATTGAAAAAACAAAACTCGCATAATGCGTCAAGGTATAATCTAAAAAACGGAATGATGGAATTAGGTCCATCTGGTTATCCTTTTGAAAAATTCATAGCGGCACTATTTACTGCTCAAGGTTATAATACAGAAACAGGGCTTATTTTACAAGGGAAATGTGTAACACATGAAGTTGACGTGAAATGTAGAAAGGGAAATGAGCTTATGTTGATGGAATGTAAATACAAAAATCAGGGTGGTATTTCTGTAGATGTTAAAGTGCCTTTATATATACATTCTAGATTTGAAGATATTTTACAAAATGGTTCTGATTTGGGTAATTATAAAACATTTAAAGGTTGGATAGTTACCAATTCAAGATTTACAGATGACGCCAAAGCATATGGAAATTGTAAAAATATTCAGTTATTAAGTTGGGATTATCCCGCTAAATTTGCTTTAAAAGATCTTATTGATGAAACAGGTTTATATCCTGTAACTTGTTTGTCAACGTTGCTGACTGAGGAAAAAAAAGCATTGTTAGATGAGAATATAATTTTAGCGAAAGATTTGACTTTTAATCGAAAAATATTGGTTAGGATAGGAATTAATGATAAACGTATTGATGAAATCCTAGGTGAGGTTCAAAAATTATGTGAATAGTTAAATTGTATTTCCATTAGCGACTCGATTTTTTTCAAAATACAAAGAGGCAGATACAAGTGCATAGGTAGGTGCTATAAACCAGCCAATTACTGGTATTAACAAGATGAACATAAAACCTAAACCAGTGGAAAACATTGCGAATTTATTCGTTTTGTAAAATTTAAAACTATCTGAAATAGAAAAACCTTTCTGTTCAAGCGTATAATCTGTTATAAGAATTCCATTATAATAAGCTTGAATAATAAATCCAAAAAGAGGAGTAAGGTATTCCATGTATGGTATAAAAGAAAGAATCAAGATCAATAAAAACCATAGAAATTGTTTGAAAGTATTTCTTAATGAGATGCTTAGCCCTCTGTAAATTTCTTTAAAGAATTTTTTTAAGTTAAACTTCGAATCAGTTTGTGTTACTAATTTTTGGATTTTACCACTTAAAAAAGATAAATAAGGGGTGCCAATAATTAAAAATAAGGATAAAAAAATAGAGTCTTTATTTGCTTTTAAAGCATGTTTAATAATCCAAAATCCACCTTGGGTTATATAATCAATATAGCTGGAACTTAAATTAATATATGTTGTCAAGAAGTGTTCAATATCATCAGAGTAAGTCATTTCTGTCCAATTGATTAACTGAATTAGGTAGGTTAGCCCCACAGTAAATATCAAAATAAAAATAATTCCTGTAATGATTAAATGTCGATATAGTTTATGTTGAATGATAAATAAATGTCCATCAAAAAATAACTTTAAAGATGCAATGATTTGATCGTTATATTGACTGATTTTTGTTTTTTTCATTTATGAAATCGTTTCAAATGTAAAATTATTGTCTTTAAGCTCTCGAATTAATTTTGGTAATAATTCTTTTTGTTTCGCTGTAATTTTAGGGTTGTCATGAAGCACTAAAATATCTCCTGATTTTATTTTTTTTGCTTTTTTTAAGATGGTTTTTACCGATATATTTTTATCAAAGTCATATGAGAGCCAACTCCACATGATAATTTTATAGTCCTTTAAAAAACTTTCTTCCCATGTAATTGGTAATCTTCCGTATGGAGGTCGAAAAAGATTGGACTTGATTAATTCTGATGCTTGAGATATCGAATCTAAATATTCTTTTTTTTGAGAACTACTAGCTTTGTTGTGGTGCATGGTATGATTACCAACTGAATGTCCATCTTTTATAATTCTAGTAAAAATTTCTGGATATTTTCTAACGTTTTCGCCCACACAAAAAAAGGTCGCTTTTATGTTTTCTCTAGAGAGGTAATCTAGAATCCAAATTGTAATATCAGGATGAGGACCATCGTCAAAGGTGAGGTAAACAGATTTTTTATTCAATGAAAAACCCCATATCCTTCTAAAAAAAAGTTTCTTTATTAGATATGGGGTTTTAAAAAAACGCAACACAGAAATTGATTTACTGTTGACTTTGCATCAACTGCTGAATTTGTTCTGGTGTTAAGGATTGACCACCTGCAGGGGCTTGATTTTTTGGTTTTGCAATAAAATTAAATTTCATTGCAACTGCATCCGTATGATTTTTAAAGTTCTGAATATCTTTTAGATTGAAATCCCCCGTCATTTTTAATTCATTAATTATACGTGGTAAAACAACATTGTAGTATTTCTGAATGTAAGATCTCATCTTAGACGTTGTTTTTCCGTTTGGTATTCCGATTTCAGGGTCACCAACAAATGTAGCAACAAGCATGTAATTGTGTAAAGCAGAGATAAGGTCTGATTTATTATTTAAAGCAAATTTCGGTTTGCTATTTGCAAAATAATTTAAGATAGTTTCAATTTCATTACTCACTTTAGAAGCTAGTGCTTCGCCTCCTTTTTTATCGCCTGCTCTGAATAAAATTCCTACATAATCCTGTAATGTTCCATCTGTGAAAGCTTCAAAAGTTAGACCATTTCCTAGATCGTAGTTTTCTCTACCAGGAGAAGGCTCGCCATAATCTATCACACGCTCAATAGGCATTACTTCAAGAGAACGCTTAATCAGTTTGATTGCAAAAGCTTTATTCTCTTTTATGGTTTTGTCTGCATTCGTGTAAATACGTTGTAATGAATCTGCAGATTTTGTTCTACCCATCTGTTTCAACATACTAATTTGACTTGGATAGAGCGATTTATTATTTTTCAAATCATCTGCTTCTGATAAGTATGCATCTGCTAAACGCGTAAATTGATCTCTGTATTGTGAAGTATGACGTCGAGTATAATAGTCGTTTAATACTCCTTTTTGATTCATTTTACCGTAATTATAAACTTTTGTTAAGTTGTTCAACATTTTGACTTTATCGATAGGGTTACGCTCTTGCAATGGCGTAAATTCATAAGCCATACCATTCTGTTGTACATAACCGCTTGTGTATAATGCGATCGATACATCAGATCCGCCAGGAGAAGAGAAATAAATAGGTCGCTTCCAATCATTGTTGGCTATGACATCTAACATCATTACTTGCTCTCTAGTAATGGCTTGTTTATCAATAACAAATCTTATTTCAGCAGGTAGATCTTTCGCTTTCTCTTTGGAAACGATACCAGAAGCAACAACATTTTTCTTATTTACTGGAACAATAAATCCTTTACTTGGGAAGACGCGTAATTTATTGTTGTTGTTTGTAATCTGGTTGTTGTCATCACGTACAAATTCCATGGCTTTTTCAATTGGTAAGAAATCCCAACTAGTCTCCCAATCTTTTAAGAACTGTTGGAACTGTTCCGCTTGACCTTGAGGAAGTTCAATCATTCCATTAGAATAACCAACAAGTACTTCTAATGCAGCAGTCATAAATTGATCAACTTCTTTATAACCTGGGTTCGCTACTGTTGTCGTTAATAATTTTTTGATTTCATCAACTCTTCCTTGTGCAGTTGGTGTTTTGGCTTTGATTGTATTACCTAATACACTACAGTTATTTTGGAATTGTTCAAAAGCAGCAGTAAAGGCCGTTTTGTTATACTTAATTTTTTCTTTATACAATTTTTCAAGTACTTCTTTTGAAATTCCTGCATTCATTAAATCGAACATGGATAAGAAATAGACTTGATCCGTATTTCCGGCATACATCAAAATTTGATCTTCTCTGAATTTGATTGGTAAAGGCTCAGATTCGTAAGCTTTCATCATCATTTGTTCTGTATACCAATCTGTTTGCATTAATGACAGATTACAAACTCTAACATCGGTTCTTTTTTCTTCCACTTCTTGTAAGTACCACAATGGGAACGTATCGTTATCACCATTTGTAAACAAGATAGCATTTCTATTACAAGATTCTAAATAGTTGTATGCTAAGTCTCTTGCAGAAGTTTTGTCGCTACGATCATGATCATCCCAACCTTGTACTGCTAATAATAATGGAGCGATAATCGTAATTAAAATCGAAAGGATTGCTCCTTGTGACTCGTTTTTCAATTTTTTGCCAAGAAAATTCATACCAAACACAAGTACAAATCCGATAACGGAAATGTATAACCAAGTGAAAGAAGCGGTTAGCGAATCACTTTTCATATCGATGATAAACAAGAATGCCAAGATTCCAACTGTTATGATAGCACTTCTTTTTAAAGCTGTTTTTTCTATATTCCTGAACACGTCAAATAAGGCAAATACCGATAGTCCGATCCACATGGCAAAGGCATAAAACGAAGCAGCATAAGCATAATCACGTTCTCTTGGCTCAAAAGGTTTTTGGTTCAAATACAATACAATTGCTAAACCAGTAAAGAAAAACGTTAACAATACTACAAAGGCATCCTTAGGAGCCCTGTAAAAATGAAACATCATGCCGATCACACCTAAGATTAAAGGAAATAAGAAGAATTTGTTATGTGATTCGTTGTTTGTTGTATAGGTTGGTATGTTATCACCTTGATCTCCAAGATGCATTTGATCGATTGACTTGAAACCAGAAATCCAGTTGCCTCTCATTGCATCGCCGTGACCTTGAATATCATTTTGACGACCTGCAAAGTTCCACATGAAATATCTCCAGTACATCCAATTAACTTGGTAACGGAACATATAGGTCATATTTTCACCGAAAGTAGGCAGGCGTTTACCATCGCTTCCTAGTTCTGAATCAGCACCATCGGTTTCATCATAACCAGACCAAGATTTGTAAGCATCAATTTTTTGTTGATCCTGACTCCAATACATACGAGGCAAAAAGGTATTTTGCAAGTAAGTAGGTTCTTGGTGTTCTCTGTAATTCTCATTAGTAACAAAATATTTTTCTACAATTTCATGACCAACCCCTAAAGTTTTTAAATAATCTTTAGCATGTTGTTCGCTTTTGAAAGCTTTTAATTCTGAATCACCACGCATGACAACAAATCTTCGAGCATAAAAACGAGAACGGTCGCCCCAATGGGTTTGATCATCGTCCATTTTAGAATTCCAATATGGACCATAAACAATAGGCCAACTACCATATTGTTCACGTTTTAAATAGGCGTGAAGTGTTACTAAGTTTTCAGGGTCGTTTTCATCCAAAGGTGTATTTGCACTTGAACGAATTACAATAGTCGCAAATGAACCATATCCGATTAAGAAAACGATTAACCCTAAGGCTGCAGCATTTAAAATGGGTTTGTGATTTTTTCTACTCCAGTTTACAAGAAAAATCACCCCAATTATTAACAAGATGAAGAAAAACATACTACCTATGTAGAAAGGCATTCCCATGTCATTTACAAAGGCAATTTCAAATTTCGATGCCAATGAAATAGTTCCAGGGATGATACCCTCTTGAATAAAACCAAGCGTGAAAATGGAAATGATTCCTGTGATGAAAAAACCTTTCCAAGAGAAATCTTTAGATTGATTGAAATAAATTACATAGGCAATAGCAGGAACCACAAGTAATCCAAGTAAATGGACACCGATAGCAAGACCAAATAAGAACAGAATTAATACCATCCATCTGAGTGGACTTGTATTTGTTTCTAACTCATTGTGTTTGATTGCTGTTGTTTCTTCATCCCACTTTAATATTGCCCAGAAAATAATAGCAGTAAACAAAGAGGACATCGCATATACCTCACCTTCCACAGCAGAGAACCAAAATGAATCAGTAAAGGTGTAGGCGATAGCACCAATGAAGCCACTACCTAATACAGCAATTTGTTCACCCATTGACATGGTTCTTTTGTCTCTCAATGCCATTTTTTTAGCCAACATGGTGATAGACCAAAACATAAAGAGAATGGTAAACGAACTCGATAAAGCAGACATTCGGTTGATCCAAACAGCTACCATTTCAGGAGAAGCAAAGAAAGAAAACAATCTCCCTAATAACATAAATAGGGGAGCACCAGGAGGGTGACCAACCTCTAATTTGTAAGCTGCAGTGATATATTCACCACAATCCCACAAACTAACTGTATCTTCGATCGTGATAAAATAAACGATGGTTGCAATCAAAAAGGTAATCCAACCTAAAACAATGTTACTTTTTTTGTAATTCATTCTTTGTTATTTGTTTGAATTTGAAATAAGCGAAAGGCTTATGATTTTTAAACCAACGAAAATAAGGATTTTATGCTTTTGAAATTCATTTTCAAATTAATAAACGTTAAAAAATGAGGCGGTGAAATTCATCAAAAATTAATATTACCTAATAAATTTAGTGTTGAAATAATTTAAAATATTGACTTATAAATAGTTGTTTTGAAGCTATGATTTTTTTTGAAAAAAAATCGAATCATTCTTGCAACAATAAAAAAACTTACTAATTTTGCATTCAGATACTGGCCTATGGTGTAACTGGCAACACGTCTGATTTTGGTTCAGAAGAGTCTAGGTTCGAGCCCTAGTAGGCCAACAAAAGCTTCACAGAAATGTGAGGCTTTTTTTTGTCTTTGAAATTTAGCTCTTTCTAAGCTTCAATTCATTCTACTTCTTTATGCTCTTTTAAAAAAAAGCAATTTTGATGTATTACCAAAAAAGGGTAATGCGTCCGTATTTTCTAATACAGAATTTAAATCAAAAAAACTGATTCCATTGGTACAAATAATAGAGAAGAACCAAATCCTGAACTTGTTTCTAATATTTCAGATGTAATGCAAAAACTAAAAAGAAGTATATTTTCAAATCATTTATTGCTATTTCTAAATTACTTTTAATCAGCTAAATAAATCAGTAATTCTTTTAAGGATTTTCCATTGAGGTCAGTCTTTATTTTTTTTTCGTCATAAAATGAAAATGGTGTAATTTTATGTTTACCTACTTTCACTACTGCAATCACTATCTTATTTTTGAAAAGTTCTTTCTCTAATGTTTTTGAAAAGTAATCTTTATATGAATCTTGTAATAATTGGGTTTTATTAATATCAATATCGCTTTCCTGATCTCCTTTTACTTCTAGGTATAAATAATTACCATTGTTAAATTTTACGATATAATCAAAGTAACTTTTTCGTGTTTCAAAAGCTTCATTTATATATTCGCCATAAATATTACTAGTCGTTTGATTTTTATACCAAACTTTTACATTTGAGCTTGATTCCTTGACAAAAGATTTGATTACTTCACCGACGTTATACTCTTTTTCAGAGTCTAGAGGTTGTATATGACTGATCGAACTATTTTCTTTAATATCAAATAGATAAGAACTTTTTTCAATGTTGATTTTGCTTTGATTATTTACATCGAGTATTTCTGTGTAAACTGTTGGATTGAGTGCTTCAAATTCCAACTTATACTTTACTGAAATAGGCATACACCTATGAAGAATGGTATTGATTTCTTTTTGAAAGTAGGCGAGTAGAATAATGTGTAATTGTTCCCATTTAAAAGTTGTATGAGTCTGATTTCGAATTTCATCGATAATCTGTTTGTGTCTTTCCGTTAATTTTTCTGAAAGAATGTGAATTCTTTTAACTAGAAAAAGTGCGTTTTTGATGACTAATTTTTTATCCTTTTCACAATAAATGGACCCAGTAAAGCATTCCGATACTTGTATTTTTATTTCGTTTTCTTTGTTTTTTAAAAAAAGGGAGACCTCCTGTTTCATTTTTTCTAGGTCAAAAACCTCTTTCTCGTCTTTTACTGCCTTAATTACAGCAAAATTTTCTGATAGGTGCTTTTCCTTTATTTGGTAATCATATATTGTATATTCATTGTTCTTATCCTTAGGAGCATTAGTGAAAATAAAATATTTATCAGTAATCTCGTTTTTAATTAGTTGAGGATAAGGGTTTCGTTTAATTCTCCCTATGGTTTGAATATTTAAATTAGCTGAACTGACATTGCGTAATTGTAATAACATACATGCGCGTGGTATGTCCCAACCGGTTGCTGGTCCTATTTTGAAAATAATACAATCGGTAGTATCGTTGTTTCGAGTGATTTTATTCAAAGAAAAAGATTTATTATCGGCTGTATTAAAGTCTTTATCATTTTCTCCAAAGTATTGAACCCAAGAAAGATTTTTTGATGATAATTTTGTTTTTATCTGTTGAATCGCTTGTTCAAAATGAATTTTTTTCTCTTTGTCAGTAGGTTCATTGTCTACTTGAATGAGCAGAGCGGGACGTATTAAATGGTCTAATTTTTTATATTCTTTTTGGATATTTTGAAATTCTTCAATTGCTTTTGATAATAGTAGCTCATCAGAAATCGTATTATCATCGAGCTTGATCGGGTTATTTTTGATTAACCATTTATTTTCGTTTTTATTGATATCACAAAGATCTTTTTCTTTTAATTCAACCGTTTTAATTCCAGATTTATATTCTAGGGTGGCTGTCATTTTTAGTATGAAATCAGCTTTTTCAGTCATCAATTTCTCAAAAGTTTTAACCCCTGCGTCTTGTCGTTGATTTTTTGTTCCTATGTGCGCTTCATCTCTGATATAGATTACTTTGAATTTTTGTGATTTACATTCATGAATAAAATCAGAAAAAACTTCTTGTTCGGTAAAAATTCTCCCAGAGCCAAAGGTAGCTTTGCCGAAAATATAGACTTTGTTACGAATTAATTTAATTTGGGGAACACGATCGCTTTTGTTGTTTTGATTATTAGAAGGACTTTCGATATATTCTACTTCGAAATCGGATGTAATTAAATCTTGTTTGTACTCGTTGATTTTTTTTTCAAAAGATTTCGGTAATTCGGAATGCGATATGGTAGCAATAACAAAAACGAAGTCATCACTTGGGTGGTCATTGATGATTTTTGAAATGACACTTGATGCCATCAATGTTTTTCCACTACCAGTAGGAGATTTAAACTGTACTTCTTTTACATTTTTTGAAAAATGGTAGACAATTTCATTAACCTTATCATTTTGTAAACTAGTTAGTATCATCTTCTTCCTGTATCTGTGGAGTTAAACTTGCTAGGTCATTGTAAATATCAAAATGCTTAGCTTCATATTCTGGGTTTAATGCTTGAAAATCTTGTTCAGCATGTTGCAATAGCTTTTCTGCTTTTTCGACTTCATCTACTTTAAGATCATGGTATTCAATCTCAAAAATGTCCCATAAATTAGATGAGAAATAGGGGTTTTTAAGATTGTTTTTCCATTTGATAGCACTTCCATCTGTTCCCAAACCAGTTACAATACGATGGATTCTTTCATACATGATTCCTTCACCGATACTATTTTCATTATTTGCGACTAGGATACATTTGCGTTGACCACCATCCTCATCATTTAATTTCATTACGGCATGGCCTGTAGTTCCGCTACCTCCAAAAAAATCGAGAATTATAGCAGACTTATTGAAATGTGTAGTCAATTTTAATAAATCTACAATCATTTCTGTAGGTTTTGGATTCGGGAAAACCCCTTTTTTATCAGTTCCAAAAATGTTGTGTAACTCATTCGAATTATTCCATATTTGAACACTTCTAAAAATTCCACTCGCACGCTCTTTCTTTATGTATGGAATACCAGTCTTGGTAAAATAGGGCATTTGTAATTTTTGTCCCTTTCTATCAAAAACTTCTTCACCAGCAAATATTTTTTTGATCATCTCTGGCATTCCCCATTCTGCTTCTAGCACTACATCTTGAACTAATTTACCTTCTTTAAATTTCATTTCACCAAGAATAGTAATCTGTTCACTTTTTCCTCCAATATGTCCAGTTAAAGTTTGCTCTTCTGTGATTAAAGAATGAAGTCCGGCAGGAAAAGTGATTTGACTTCTGCTATTTCCATTTTTTGTTAGTCTTGTTTCGATTTCGTTTTCATCCTCATTGAATGGTACAAATAATTCAGGTAATATTGATTTTTTGTAACATAGGCAATATTCATGGGTGATTGAAATTTTTCCTAAATTATTTCCATCTGGAATATTTCGAATAAAATTAGCTACGAAGTTATCTTCACCAAAAATATCATCCATCAAAACCTTTAAATAGGCTTGTTCATTATCGTCGATGGAAACAAAAATCACTCCTTGATCAGATAATAATCTTCGAGCCATTACGATGCGTTCTCGCATGAAGTTCAACCAACCATTTCGGGTGTATTTATCTCTGTAAATGAATTTTTTAGCTTCGATTTTGTCTTTGTGATTATTCCCATCCCCTTTAGCACTTTCTGTATTATAGGGAGGGTCAATGTAAATGACATCGATGAGTCCCTTCCCATTTTTTGTATATGTAACTAACAAATTTTTAAGTGCATCGTAGTTTTCACCAATAATCATTTTATGTTGATTATTACCTTCACCTATGGAATTTAATTTTTTGTGTTTTTTGCACAGTGCGATTCGGTTATGATTGACCTCTGGAGCAGCATCAAAAGTAAAACCTAGCTTGACTCTCTGCGTTATAAATGTGTAAAGAGCATCAATAGTATGTTCATTAGCATTTTCTAAAATACTTTTAGCAAGTGTTTTTTGTTCTTGATTATAAACTTGTGCTACAATTTGATCTATTTCAGATGTATAAAAAGCAATTTTTTCTTTGAGTTTATTTTTGTTCGTTCCCTCCATTATTTCCATAAATTTATTGTATCATAAACTGTTTTTTGTCATTAGCATTCCGACATTTTTTCAAGGTTTCGGTATCTCCTTTTTCAAAAATTACTATATTAATTTTTGTATCATCATAGCTATCATTTACATGAAAAAAGAATTGTAAGGTATCAAAAGCACGTTCCATTTCATTATTTATTAAATAATGAATACAGTGACCTTTAATTCCTAAAGTTTTATTTGTTAAGCCATTTCTGTATTTTTTCAAAAAATCTTTTTGCTCACGTGTCAATTTATTGTTTAGGTTTTCTTCGCTAGTAATCAGCCAATCATACCCTGTATTCAAATCGATCGATCTTCCATCGGTATACGCTGTCCAATACGAAGTTTTTTTTCTTGAACCTGAACGAAAAGTGACGAACGACTTTAAAAATATACGTTTAGATTCATAAAAACTAACAATTTCTTCTGAAGATAATTTCGTTTTCGTGAGTTTGTTTATTACCTGAATCAATGCTTTTTTATTATTAAATAATTGATTTATATTTTTTTAATGATTCTTGGAGAATGTTTTTAAATAGAAAAGTTTTTAAAAATAGACATTTTATCAATTTAAAATATTGCTCCTTCGTTTTAATAGGTTTAATACTTGACATCTCTTTTTGAATCTACTCTTTTATAGCGTTTGATTCTTAATTATTTCAGTTTGGTTAATATCTTTTCCTAGAATGAATTTCATAGTTAAAGATGGTAAAAACCAATTATTTGAGCAATTGAAATAACTGCATGTTATTGACAATAAAACTGTTGATTCAGTAGGGGTTTTAGACAGTTTGACGTTTTGGGGCTTGGCGGCGTGCCGACTTTTTAATGTAAACTCAAGTTAGAAGTTAGATCATTTCCTTTCATAAAAACCTTTTTTCGAAGAAAGATCGAAGGCATGTAGCCAAATAAGTGTTATGAAGCGTTTCCTTCCATTGGTTTAATGTTATTTAATTCTTTCTCCTTTTGATTTTTCTCTTCTTCTAGATCATAATCATCTTGTAGGCCCAACCAAAACTTTGCGCTTGTTCCGAAAAATTTGGCAAAACGCAACGCAGTATCAGCAGTTATTCGTCTGTTACCTTTGATTATTTCAGATATACGTGTTTGTGGTAAAAATGTCGCCTTTGCTAAACGATAGGCAGAAATTTCCATTGGAATTAAGAATTCCTCAAGTAGTATTTCACCAGGATGTATATTGCTCAACTTTTCCATAATTTCTTTTTTAATGGTAATCAACTATTTTAACATCGTAAGAATCATTATTAAGCCATTGAAAGATGATTCTCCATTGATTATTTATTCGAATTCTATAATAATCTTCAAGGTTACCTTTCAATTTTTCCAGTCTGTTTGCAGGAGGAATTCTTAAGTCATTTATATCTTGTGCATTATTAAGCATCCTTAATTTTCTGCGCGCTACATCCTGAATTTCATTTGGCAATTTTTTCAACCGAATTCCATTCCAAATTTTTTCGGATTCTTTATCGCCAAAAGACTTTATCATTAATATTGATTTACGTTACTAACGCTAAAAGTTAGTAATTTATTTTAATAGTGCAAATTTTTCTTGATGGGTAGGTTTAGTGGTATTGGTTTAAGATGCATAACGTTTTGCGCCTTTAGCGATGTGCGATACCGAGTCAAAACACCCAAAACTCGAAGCGAGATTTATTTCAAAAGTAGTAAATATTTATTCGAAGTGAGTGTAAGAGCCTAGTGCTAAGGCGCTGTTGAACAAAAGCTTCGCTAGCCTGCGAGCTGTATTCATTACCTAAAATTACAAATTTTCGTAAAGTAAGTTACACTTTAACAATTAAAAGTATGACTTACAAGAAGAAAGATTATTACACAACCTTATCCAAGGCCAAGAATTTGGTTCCTGGTTTTAGAGAGGCATTTAGTCGTTTTGAGGAACGGTTAGTTTTAGATCAATGTTCTAAAAGTATGTTTACCAATTACAGTCGTAATTTGGCTCATTTGGCATTACATTTTGGACGTGTTCCACATGAAGTTAGTGTAGAAGAGATAAATGTTTATCTGTATCGTTTAACGATTCATGATAACCTATCTATTAGCTTTTTTAAGCAGACAGTTTTTGGATTACGATTTTGGTTTCGTTTGTTTGATATGGAGAGTAAAGCACTTCAAATGCCAGTAATAAAGAAGGAACAAACATTACCAACAGTTCTTTCCAAAGAAGAATGTAAAGAACTGTTTTCTGCACCACGTAGTTTAAAACATAAGTTTTTATTGGCTTTTGCCTATGCTGGAGGATTACGAATGAATGAACTTCGGATGTTAAAAATCGTAGATGTTGACCTGCAACGCAAACAAGTTCATATCAGACAAGGAAAAGGAAAGAAGGATAGGTACGTTATTCTAGCAGATTTACTTGTTACTCGCTTTCAAAAATATTTGGATGAAGTAAAGCCAGTAAAGTACCTCTTTGAGGGTCAAACACCTGGTGATGTAATGGGAGAACGAAGTATTCAATATGTGATCAATGAAGCAGTAAAGAAAACAACGATTCAGAAAGAAGTTTCGATGCATACTTTACGCCATTCATTTGCGACACATTTATTGGAGGATGGTGTGGATATTTATTCTATTCAACGTTTACTTGGTCATGCAGATATACGAACAACTATTGTGTATTTACATGTAGCACAGGTTATTCCAAAAGTTGCACATAGTCCTTTAGATTCTCTTTACGGATTTAAAAAGTAAGTGAAGCCTCGTTATGAAGTTGCCCAAATCATTCGTGATTATGGGGATGATTTTATTCGTGTAAATTCACCTCTTAAGCACCACCAACGCGTTTTAGGAGCCATAAAAATTTGTCGGACAGTAGAACTTGGAGGTCATATAGATCGTTGTGGGGATTGTGGACATGAACGTATCTCGTATAATTCGTGTAGGAATAGGCATTGCCCAAAGTGTCAGAATACCAATCGTGAACGTTGGTTACTCTCGCGAAAAGAAGATGTATTACCCTGTACTTATTTTCATGTGGTGTTTACGATACCGCAAGAACTAAATACGTATTGTTTAAAATATCCGGTTGCCTTATACAACATCTTATTTCAAGCAAGTAAAGAAACACTCTTCACTTTTGGAAATGATCCAAAGCATTTAGGTGCACAATTAGGCGTAATATCTTTACTCCATACATGGGGACAAAATTTAGCGCTACATCCACACGTACACATGATCGTTCCTGGTGGCGGATTTACTCAAAATAATCACTGGAAAACCTGTTCTTCGAATGGAGATTTTCTCTTTCCAATCAAAGCGATGTCAAAAGTATATCGAGGGAAGTTCATGGAAAAGTTCTTGTTTTTTCTTCAAGAAAACCAACTCCAAATTCCCTTGTCATTACGCAGGAAATTGTACGACAAAAATTGGGTGATTTACGCCAAACAACCCTTTAAAAATGCAGAGGGTGTAGTGGAGTATTTAGGTAGGTACTCCCATAAAATAGCCATATCAAACCATCGTATCACAGACATTAAAAACGGACAAATAACGTTTCGTTATAAAGACTACAAACACGGTTCGGTAAACAAGTTAATGACTTTAGAAGCTAAAGAATTTCTAAGACGTTTATGCATGCACATACTTCCTCCAAAATTCATGAAAATACGCCATTATGGTTTTTTAGCATCAAGGGTAAAACAAAAGCTAAAAATCGAACAAATGAAACAAGGGGTACTACCACACAAAGAGAAGCAATCCAACTTAAATTACAAGGAAATTACTAAAAATCAACTTGGTTTTAATATCGACCAGTGTCCATGTTGTAAAATAGGAAGAATGATTACCGTTTTACAATTTGGTGCTAACGCGGTTCTTGTGAATATGCCGAATCCACCTCCAATTACTATTCAAAACAAACGTCAAATAATGAAAGTGAAATAATTATCGATTTGCATGATGCGAACAGGGAAAGTTATGTTCTGAAATTAGAAATAACTGAAAATTAACTTGAACGAATTACTGATTTCTGATTAAATTGCAGAAAGTTGTGTGAAATAAGCTATCTCAAGCTTATAACTAAAACAAAAAAAAGTCACTCAAAATAGAGTGACTTCGATCAAAAAATAAGTCTTAATTTTTAAAACCCCATAATTTTATTTTGAATCGCTTGATTTGTGGCATAGCAAAAGCATCTGTCAACAGAGGCTAATTCCGCTGTTCCGCTATCGCTACTCGCGGTTTAGCCCTTATATGTTACAGGCTGGCGTTCTTGTCCTATGTCGTTGTTTACTGTCATTTATTCCCTTTTGCTCTGTTGTGTGTCTTGCATAACATTTGGCAATTTTTTGTGTCTGTCGCACCGCCTTTGCTCCAAGCTGTTACGTGGTCAGCGTCCATTTCTGGGAGTTTCCAAATTTTAGTTTTATTGCTGTCGTGTCCGATTGCACACAATGGACAATTTGAAATACTCTTTTTCTCTGCTTCTGCTGTCTGAATGGTATAAACAGATTTTTTTGTCGCTTCGTCAAAAACCCGAACTTCCAAAAGTTTTGTGTCTATTGAACCGCCAAGGATATATTCAAAAATTCCTTTGCGATTTTTCACGTAAGGGTCGGCATAAAGTGTTTTAACTTGTTCAGAAACTTGTTGTGGATTGTATGGTTTCTTTTTGTAGGTTTCAAAAAGACGGCCCCACTCAAGCCCTCGCATTTCACTTTCAACATTTGTAAATACTGTGGAAACCCAATCTAAAACGCTGTTGAAATATGTTTTTAGTTCCTTTATATTATCATCTCTCCGATGTAGAGCCATGTAATTTTCAATTTCCCCCTTACTAACCCAATCAAGTGCACATTCTAGGAAATCTTGTCTGTTTGCACTTCCTGAAATATAAGCACTCCATTTTTGAATATTAGCGTTTTGACTATTGCTGAATTCTTCTTTTGCAAGAGTTACAAATTGACCTGAATAAATTGCATTATTTAGTTCTTGATTATTGAGTGGAACACCAGCAATATTAATTGTCTTAAACCAAGACTTTATTTCTGGTTCTTCTCCTTCACACAAATATATAGTTAGCTTTGTTTTATTAATTCTGGATTGTAATTCAGGGGCTAGGCTGTCAAAGTATTGCTCCATTCCATCGACCTTTACAGCAAATTTGTTAGTGACAAACCGACCAAAACTAGTAATACGTTGTTGACCATCTAAAACTTCAAAGTTATTTTCACCGACTGTATTGAAATAGATTAAACCCAAAGGGTAACCTTTTAGTATTGATTCAATTACTGCCACATCCCTTTTACCGTCTGCGTATATGTAATTGCGCTGATATTCCGGCTGAATTGTCAAAGTGCCTGATAAACCAAAAAGTCCTTTACCTTCAAGTTCATTATAGACGAAACCATTGCAAATTTCCTCAATTGAAATGTCTGTTCTAAGTGTAGTTTTCATTTAATTATTTCTTGTGTCGTATAAAAATTCGTTTATATGCCATTTTTGCAATACCATTCTCATAGTATCCCGCAGTGGGGTTTCCTTCCTTATATGCACCTGTTCCGCCCGATTTGTAATAATCTTCAACAAATTCTTTGGTCAAGCCCGCTGTCTTTTTGTATTTATCATCAACAATACCATTATCACTTGTTCCCAAAATTTCGAATTGTTCTGGACAGTACTTGTCAAGAAAACTGATTGGGACTCCCATTGCCCCATCAAAGTCACTTGGAATTGAGTCGCCAAACGGGACATCTAGAGCATCATAATTATCATAATATATGTAGCCTTTACCCTTTATTTCCTTATGCTTACTGAATTTAATATTTTCATCCATGGTCATTAATGGTAACGGTTGATGTCTTCTACCGTGGTCAATATTTGTAAACCAACATACTCCTGGCACTCTATTTACTTTTTCTCCATTTTGTTCTCTTTCAAATTTGTACGTTTTGGCATATACAAAGTCTACGGGAACTTTGAAATACATTCCTTTGTTAAAGTTAGTTGCGCCAACCCAGACTTTATTCTCTTTTATTAGAGGAAAGAGTTCTTTGTATGTGATGGCATTCATATTGCCAATTACTAGGAATCTTTTGTTTGCCTCAACAATCCATGATAAAAATTCTCGGAATAAAGAAAATGGAGGATTAGTAACTATAATATCCGCTTCATCTCTCAACTTTTTTATTTCCTTGCTTTTGAAGTCGCCATCACCCTTTAAATATTCCCATTCTAAATCATTAACATCAATTTTTCCGTCTCCTGATTTATCTCTTGTTAAAGTAAATATTTTGCCATTTTTTCTAGTCTTGTACTCATCATATTGTGGGTCGTTTACTTCGAAGAGAGTCGGTTGGTAGTTACTTTTATAGTTCTTGCTTTCCGCAGCAAAACTCGTACTGATTAACTTTTTAAGACCAAATCTTTCAAAGTTTTGAGCAAAAAACTTAGTGAAATTGCTCCATTCAGGATCATCACACGGCAACAAAATCGTTTTCCCGCGAAATGCATTTGGGTCATAATCTAGATATGCTCCTATTTCCTTTTGTATATCATTATATTGAGTATAAAACTCATCATTCTTTGCCTTTTTTGCATTGGTCAGAGTACTGTTTGCCATTTCTCTTTATCTCGTCTTTATGTTTTGTAATTTCGGTTTCTGTCTTGCGGTGTTGTCTTTTACGCTTGCCTGTAACGGTTTCGGGCTTGGCGAAGGTGGCGATTTTAACCACAAATGTTGATGCGGAGAACCAAACTTTGATTAACCACAAATGTGTCTGCGGAGCACTGAACCGCCACTTTTGCCAAACCCGTGTTACCTGCTGGCGTTCTTGTCATTATTGCGTTGTTAATGTTTTAATGGTCTTTTTTTAATCATTCCACCTTTTGTGTCTTTCACACTACTCATTACAACAAAAGCTGTCGGTTCTATTTTTTCTATTTCAGTTGTCAGTTTGCTTATTTCAAGCCTTGTAATTACGGTGTAAATAATTTCAACTTCTTTGATTTCGCCTCGTTTCCCATAACCACTTTTTCCACTATAAAGCGTAACTCCACGGCCCATTTTATTTATAATCATTTGGCGGATTTCTTCACTATGAGACGAAACTATTGTAACACCTATATACTCTTCAATACCTTCTACAATAAAATCTAGAGTTTTCGAAGCCGCTAAGTATGTTATCATTGAATAAAGAGCTATTTCAACCCCTAAGAAATATGCGGCTGCTCCAAATATGAGAACGTTAATTGCGATAATAATGTCGCCTATTGTTGTCCCAAACTTGCGACTTAAAAAGATAGCCAGCACTTCTGTCCCATCAATAACTGCGCTGCCACGAATTGCAAAGCCAATACCAGCACCAAGAAAGAAACCGCCAAAAATTGCAACCAACAAATTGTCATTGGTTACATTAGGAAATGTAACAGTAGCAAGAACAAAAGATAGTCCTATTATTGCAATAGCCGTCTTGATTGCAAATTGCTTGCCCATTATATTATAAGCAAGTATGATAAATGGAATATTTACGCAAATAATCAGAATGTAAAGTGGAATGTCAGTAAGAGCAGAAATTAGTAAAGAAATTCCTGTTGACCCTCCGTCAATAAAATGGTTTGTTAGTAGAAAGCCTTTAAAACCAAAAGACGCTGAGAAAATCCCTATTGTAATTAGTATTAAATCTTTAATTTGTCGTTTAGTGTTTATAAGAAATTCTCTATAGCCTTTGGCAAGTTCAAAGTCTGAATACCTTTTTTTCTCTGAAGATTTTTTATCTCGGTGTCGTAGTGTTGTCTGAATGATTATTTGTGTCCAAAAAGGGTTCATAGTTTATTATTATGTGTCGTTTTACGCTTGCAGGTAACTTATTTATAACCCTGATAAAATCATATTTTGTCAGGCAAATCTCTCAAAATTGAGAAGCTTTGCCTGTAAAATATCAGGTTATATTTTTCAAATATACTCAATATTATAAATCGTCAAAAGGTGATTTTATCATTTTTATAATGCTCGTACTCACATGGGTATAAATTTCAGTTGTTTTTGAACTTTTGTGTCCGAGCAACTCTTGGATGTAACGTAAATCAGTTCCATTTTCAAGTAAGTGAGTCGCATACGAATGTCGTAACCAATGTAAACTAACTGGTTTACCAATTTTAGCCTTTGTCAAACTTTGTTTTAACACACTCTCCAAGCTTTTTGCCGAATAGGGTGTGTTTGGAAATTGCCCTTCAAACAACCACGTTTTGGGCTTCCACTCTTTATAATAATTACGTAATAATTCGATTAATTTTGAACTTATCGGAATTACCCTGTCTTTTTTACCTTTTGCTTGTCTAATTAGAAGTAGGTTTCGGTCAGATTGTATGTCCTTCAAGGTTAAATTTAATAGCTCTCCTCTTCGTAACCCACACGCATAAATTAAGGAAAGCATCGCTTGATGTTTACTATTTTTTGGTGCCTCTAGTATAGCTTTTACTTCTTCTTTACTTAATACATTGGGTAATTTTTTCTCTCGCCTAGGTCGGTGCAATAGCTCTACGACTATTTTTTTATTTTCCACAATTTGAAAAAACAATTTAACCGCATTGACTACTTGATTTTGAAAACTGTTCGAAAGATTTTTTTGAATGATGTATTGGTTATTAAACACAATTAAATCATTATGAGTGATTTCGGATATTGGTTTTGTACTAAAAAATCGTAAAAATGTACTTACTGTTTCTTTATATGTTTTGATTGTGGTAGGGCTATATCTTTTTGAAAGCAAATATTGATTAAATTTTTCAAGATGTAGTTTATGTTCTTCCGTTAAAGGAGATAGCACAGGATTTTGAGTTTGGATTTGAACCTTATTAATAGGAGTTTTCATTTCCATTCCAGAATAATCCAACCAATATTTTCCTCTCAATAGCTGAAAAAGTTCTTTTTTTAGAGCAGGGTAGTAGGGGGTAGTCCATGCTTGAAGTTCTTGATTCCAATTAAAATCCTGAATTTGTTGTTTAAAAGTGTCAATCAATTTTTCATCTTTTTTAAATTCAAACAACACAATATTATTTTGATTGTGAATTACTTGTTTGATTGTAACCTTTTCCATTTTTTCCCTTTTCTTATTTAAGTTAGTGAAAAAGTAGATTTATTTCTAGCTTTGAATAAGAAAAAATCAGTTTTGTCTTATGGTCAAAAACCGAATACTCCGATTTCCTTTTTTTGTCTCGTGTCTCATGTCTCATGTCTCAATACTTTTATCATTTTACTCATTTTTATTACTTTTTGCTTGTTCACCAAAATCATCAGACAAAGGAAATCTTCCCACTAAAGATAAAGTACGTTTTGTAGGTCGATTTGATTTAAAAAAGGAACCTACGGTTTGGGCTCCTGGAGCGTATATAGAATTTTGGTTTGAAGGAAGCGAATGCAGTATAGATATCATGGACGATCCAGCCTTTAATTCACACAATTACATTGAGGTAGCCATAGACAATCAACCTGTGAAACGATTTAAATTGGAAGAAGATGAAAACCGCATTCCGATTTTAAAACAGGGTATAAAAGGAAAACACCATGTAATTATAACAAAGTGTACAGAAGCTGGGATAGGAAGTATTTCCTTCGGGAATATCTATTGTGAAAGACTATTGAAACCTAAAAAATCGAAGAAGAAATTGTTTGAGTTCATCGGTGATTCGATGACTTGTGGCAATGGGGCCGATTGTAAAAATCCGAATGATATTCGAGGAGATTGGTACGAGCAACACGATGCTTATCAAAGTTATGGGCCAACACTTGCTCGTTTGTTTCAAGCAGATTGGATGTTAAGTTCCGTTTCTGGTTTTGGTTTAACTCGCAGTTGCTGTGGTAATGACGAAACGATTCCCGAAGTCTATGATTATGCCGATTTAGGCGGACAAGATGTGCAGTATCCATGGTACAAACACCAACCCGATATCGTTTTTATTTGTTTAGGGCAAAACGATGGGTTACAAAAACAAGAAACGTATTGTTTTGATTATGTAGGATTTGTAAAACGTATCAAGAAACACAATCCCAAAGCACACATTGTTTGTCTTGACAGTCCAATGGCAAAACCCAAACTCAAAAAACACTTAGATGAATGCATTACCATTGCAGTCGACACCTTACAAAAAACGTACGGAAACACCATTCATTCCTATTTCTTCAAAAAACGCTATCACCACGGACGCTTGCAGCATCCCAATGTTTCAGAACACCAACAAATCGCCAAAGAACTCGAGGTTTTCCTTAAATCACAGAGCGTGCGCGACTCCGGGATCTAACATGTCGCATTAGTTTTATATTGAGTAAAACGCACTGAAATACGGGAACCACTTACGAATTATAAATGATGAATTTTGAATGAAACACTGCTTTGATTTTTTGAAGCGAAAGCGATATTATAATCATAATTGTCCCTTAGGAAATGTAGACTGGGTCCCACGATAATTAATGATTAATTTTAAATGCTTTATGTTTAATTGAAAATCTCACTTCGATTTTTAAGCGCGAGCGACTCAGGGATTTAACATGTCGCATTAGTTTTATATTGAGTAAAACGCACTGAAATACGGGCACCACGAGGAAGCACGCCAGTGATCACCGAAGTGGTCGAAATTTCAGAAGTGGAACGAAAATATAAAAATACAGCGACGAGTTTTCTTTTGTTTCTTTTCTTTTGCGGAAAAAGAAAAGAAAGAAATTATTTTATCATTTTAATCTTATTCCTCCCTAACTCTACCACTCCATCCTCTTCCAACACCTTCAACAAACGAGAAATCACCACGCGTGCTGTACCCAATTCATTGGCAAGTTGTTCGTGTGTGATTTGAAGCGTCGTAGTATTCGCAACTTCACATTTTTTATGAAGGAAATCCAACAAACGCTCATCCATTTTTTTGAAAGCGACGTTATTCACGACCTCTAATAATTCCTCAAAACGCTTATGGTATAAGCGGAAAATATAATCCAACCATTCTGGAAATTCTTTAATTAAAACAGAAACTTTATCAATAGGAATAAATAAGATTTCGGTATCCTCTTCTGCAATGGCTTTTACTTTACTTGTATCTTGATGAATACCACCCAGAAAAGACATGATACAGGTTTCTCCAGCACGAATGTAATACAACAACAATTCACGACCATCTTCGTCCGTACGCATTACGCGAATACTTCCTTTGGTTACGATAGGAATCGCTTTGATGTAAGCGTTTTCGTTTAGGATAACTTCGTTTTCAGCAAATTCTTTCGCAAATCCTATGGTAAGTAGCTTTTCCCTGATTTTAGGCGAAGATTTAAATTCGTTTATTTCTTGTAATTCCATGTTTTGTGAAATAATTTTTGATGTCTACACTAAATTAGAATTTTGAAGACAACATTAAAATTACACTTTTCCTTTTGATTTTGTATTTTTACTCTATAAATATTAGGCTATGTCAGAAAAGAGAACAGAAATCAGTGATTTAGGAGAATTTGGGTTGATTGATACACTTACGAAAAATTTTGTAAGTTATTCACCATCAACGATAAAAGGAGTAGGGGACGATGCTGCTGTAATTGCTACTTCCGAGGAAGAGGTGATGTTGGTATCGACAGATATGCTGGTAGAAGGGATTCATTTTAATCTGATGTACTCACCGTTGATGCATTTGGGGTACAAATCTGTGGTGGTGAATTTATCTGATATTTATGCGATGAATGGAACCCCGAAACAAGTAACCGTTTCCATTGCTATCTCAAGCAGATTTCCCTTAGAAGCGGTAGAAGAATTATACAAAGGAATCAAGAAAGCGTGTGACATTTACCAAGTTGATTTGGTAGGAGGGGATACAACTTCTTCCTTATCAGGATTAATGATTTCAATTACAGCATTGGGTACTGCTAAAAAAGACGAAGTGGTATACCGCAGTGGAGCAAAAGAATACGATTTATTAGTGGTTTCTGGTGATTTAGGAGGTGCATATATGGGATTGCAAGTGTTAGAACGTGAACGTGCTGTTTTCAAAGCAAATCCAGAAATTCAGCCAGATTTAGATGGTCATGATTATTTATTAGAAAGACAATTAAAGCCAGAAGCACGAAAAGACGTGATCCAGATTTTAAAAGAGCTAGAAGTTCACCCTACTGCGATGATTGATATTTCGGATGGTTTAGCTTCGGAGATAATGCATATTTGTAAAGCGAGTGAGGTCGGTTGTACAATTTACGATGAACGTATTCCTTTGGATGCTAAAACATCAATTGCAGCGATTGAGTTCAATGTAGATCCTGTAACAACTGCTTTGAATGGAGGAGAAGATTATGAGTTACTATTTACAATCAAACAAGAAGATTACGAGAAAGTAGCTTCTAATCCCAATTTCACGGTGATTGGTCACATTACAGACAAAGCGAGCGGTGTAAATTTAGTAGATAAAAACGGTTCGCATATTGCATTAAAAGCACAAGGCTGGAATCATTTTGCGGAGTAAAAATAGTTTAATCTTCAACTATGGCGAAGCAAAAAAATACTGAAAACAAAAAGCTTCATTCGAAATTGATGGCTCAAAAAAAGAATAAAAAACAAAGTCAGAAGGAAGCAAACAAAGCTAAAATCCGTTTATTAAATCAGTTGGCGAATAAGAAAGATGATCTAAATCTTCCTCCATTGAGAAATGACTGAGGAGGGTACAAACCTTTTTTATTTCATAAGTTTATCGAATCACCTCCCTTTATCCCTCCTCAAGGTGGGAAAATAAATAATTAACCTTGTATTTATTTTAAATAAGATTTTTCGAGGCAAACAAAAAATAAATACCGCAGTATACTTTAGTATATGAGGATGTTTATTTTGAAGTTGAACGAAGAAAAAGCAATTTAAAATGAATATTAAAAAAGTCCGTTGATTTCAGCATCAATCGACTGGATTATCTTCCCAAAATCCTCTTGATTTTCAGGGAAACGATTATTGTCAATATCGATGACCAATAATTTACCCTTATCATACGTTGAAATCCATGCTTCATAGCGGTCATTCAAACGTTTTAAATAATCCAAACGAATGCTTTCTTCGTATTCTCTACCACGTAATTGAATGTGATTCACAAGCGTAGGAACACTTGCACGTAGGTAGATTAATAAATCAGGGGCAGAAACAAATGATTCAATCAAGTTGAATAAAGAGAAATAATTTTCAAAATCACGTGTAGTCATTAAGCCCATAGAGTGTAAGTTCGGAGCAAAAATGAATGCATCTTCGTAAATAGTACGATCTTGAATAACGGTATTACTCGCTTCTTTAATCTCCTGAATTTGTGTGAAACGACTATTTAAATAATAAATCTGTAAGTTGAACGACCAACGTTGCATATCCTCGTAGAAGTCATTCAAATATGGATTTTGTTCGATATCTTCAAAATGTGTGTCCCAACCGTAATGTTTTGCTAACATTTGAGTTAACGTTGTTTTTCCTGCTCCGATATTACCTGCTACTGCTATATGCATAGTTGTGTTGTATTAATTCGTTTCCATACAAATATACATTCTACAAATGAAAAAATCAGTTGCTAAATGTAAATTTTGATATTTTGTTTTTTTCCGTAAAAAAGAAAAAATCACCCTTTTTACCGATCATGGTAGCGTTACTTGGTGTTTTGATGTAGCCAACCACTTGGTTTTTGATATAATTAAATATCAAAAGAGTTTGATCTTGCTGTAAATAAATCATCGATTGATCCATACTTGCCGAAGTAAAAGGATTAAAATCAAATTGTGATTTTAAATTACCATACATATCTAATAGTACGATTTTACCTGAAAAATCTAACAAAAACAAAATACTATTTACCTCTTTAATTTTATCAATGGAATTCAAATTCACTAGTTTTTTTAGATTACTTATCGACTGAAATTGTTGTTCGTTTTTACCAATTAATTTCAAAATACTATTGTCTTGGTTGTATACCCAACATTTGTCCATTTGATCTGAACCAGAAGTACTTATTACATTGTTTACATCAAAAGCGGATAAATCAATCACTTCGTTTTGTAGGGTTAAACTATTGTCTACGAAGTTAATACTTTGTTGATTTTCTGAAAAAAGTAAAACTTTAAATGGATTTCGTGCATCGATTTCTTTAATGATTCCTAGCGATTTAATACTTTGATGAAATAATAAATCTCCTTGGGGATTGAGTTTTAAGATTTCGCTTCCATCAAATAAAATGGTGTTTTGTTGTTCGTCAACACAACCTATTAGATTGCTTTTTAATGATTTTTCCCAAACTAAACTTAGTTCTAGTGTATCTTGGCTAAATACAGAAATCGTTGATAAAATAGTAAAGATTAAAAACAATGATTTATACATGATCTTGAATCAGTTGGTGTAATTGTTCTACGATTTCTCTTGTATTGTTTAAACGGGGAATTTTATGTTGTCCTCCCAATTTATTTTGTCTTATTAACCAAGTTTCAAAGGTGTTTTTGGGTAAAAAATGAATAGTTGGAAGTGTCAATACAAAGTCACCTTGTCGTTTTGCTGCGTAATCCGAATTGATTGCTTGAAGTTTTTGATCTAAAATGAATGTAAATTCCTCTTTTGATTTAGGTTCTTTAGAAAATTCAATAAACCACTCGTGTGCTCCTTGTTTCTTGTTTTCAAGATAGATAGGAAATACGGCATAATCTTTCAGAAATGCATTTGTTTCGGCACATGTGTCAGCAATAGCTCGATCAGCGTTTTCTACGATAACTTCTTCTCCAAAAACGTTCAAACATTGGGAGGTTCTACCTGTGATTCTAAAACGATAGGGGGTCTTAGAGGTAAAAGAAATCGTATCTCCAATGATATACCTCCACAATCCTGAATTTGTACTAATAACTAAAGCATAATTTTTATTGACTTCAATATCCGCTAGAGAAAGTACCGTCTGGCTATTCAGTCCATCATACGTTTCCATGGGAATAAATTCATAAAAAATACCGTAATCTAACATCAATAACAATTCATCCGAATTTGGTTGGTCTTGAATTCCATAAAATCCCTCGCTTGAGTTGTAGGTCTCAACATAATTGATTTTTTTTCCAATAATGATTTCAAATTCTGATTTGTAGGGAGCGAAATTCACACCGCCATGCATGTACAATTCCAAGTTCGGCCAAACCTCTTTAATGTGTTTTTTACCAGTATATTCTAAAATACGTTTTAATAAGACCAAGGTCCAACTCGGCACACCTGCTAGTATATATACATCCTCGTGAATGGTTTCTTTTACCATTTTATCCAGTTTCTCTTCCCAATTGGCAAGTAAACTGGTTTCGCGTGAGGGTGTTCTACGAATTTCTGCCCAAAAAGGTAAGTTTTTGATGATAATTGCCGAAAGATCTCCGATATAAGAATTTTTTCCAAGCGTATTTATTTCAGAACTTCCTCCGATGATGAGGTGTTTTCCGTTGTATAATTTACGGTTGGGGTAATTGTGGTAGTACAAGGAAAGCAAATCTTTCCCTCCTTTATAATGACAATCAAATAAATGTTCTTTCGTGACTGGAAGTATTTTACTACGATGCGAAGTAGTTCCTGAAGATTTTGAAAACCAAGAAGTCAACCCTGGCCATAAGATATTTTGTTTTCCTTGAAGTACTTCTTCTACAAAAGGATAGATAGTAGTATAATCGTGTAGAGGAACCTTTTTTGAAAAAGTTTGATAATCCGAAATGTCTTTAAATGAAAAAAGCCCTCCAAATTTCGTTGAAGAGCATTTTACAAGCATATTTTTTAGCAAATTCTGTTGAACTGCCGTGGGGTTATTTTTGAAAAAATCAATTTGTCGAATACGTCTTTTAATCAACCATGAGAAAATGTTGTTAAAAAACATCATTCTAGTTCAAATTATCCCCAAATAACGATAGAAGCGATAACACCAATAGCAATAAGTGTGTAAATGAAACCTACAGCTGCTGTTGATTTATCGAAAAAAGTATCATCTGACATAATCTATAATTTTTGATAGTACAAATATAATATAATTTTTAAGGTTTAAACCTTGATTTTAGAGATAATATTCGTGGTTGAGTACCCTGCTTCTAAGTCGATTGTTTTCACTGTTCCGCCGATTGTTTTTACGAAATCACTACCTACAATGTATTTTTTATGGGTAGGATCAGTTTCATTCTCATCATAATCAGCTCCTTTCACAAGAATGGTGGGCTTGATTTTTTTGATAATTTCTTCGGGCGTTTTTTCATTAAAAAGAACCACTAAATCTACGAACCCTAAACTTGCTAGTACTTGTAATCTAGCAGATTCATCATTGATAGGTCTTTCAGGACTTTTATTTTGGGCTTTGACAGAAGCGTCTGTATTGAGTGCGACGATCAATCGATTGCCTAGATCAGCAGCTTTTGCTAAATAAGTTACATGTCCTTTGTGAAGAATATCGAAACAACCATTTGTGAATACAATTTGTTCGTTTTTTAATTTCCATGAAGCGACAAGTTGAGCTGCTTTTTCTACTGAAACGATTTTAGATTGTATGAAATCAATTCTCGACATCTTCTTTTAAGTGATTTTTGGGAAGTAATATGAATGAAATTAACCCAAGAATAATGAGTAATATGGTTTGTGATGCCCAGATAATCATTCCTATAGCATTTCCAATGGCCAAAGCATTCGGGGTTTTGTCTTTCATCACGAAATTAACCACTAATCCAACTAATAAAGGAAAGGTTCCAATTCCGCCATTGGTAAACATAATTCCTAGTGAGCCGGCAATAAATCCAAGTAAAATTCCGCTAATTGGAAAATCTTTTGTCTCTTCAAGTGAATAAAAACAAACTCCAAAATAAGTGATGTATGAAATCCAAATGAAAAAAGTGTGTAAAATATAGCCTGTTGGATTTTTTGATTTAAGAATAGATGTTAATCCAGCGAAAATATCTTTAATAAAATCAATAATTTTTTTACGAAGTTCAGGCTTTTTTCTTAAGTATAAAATAGCAATTATTAAACCGATGGCTAAAACAATTTCGATGATTAATTTGATCGGTAAACCATCTTTTTTCGAAGTAGTTGGGGTAAATGTATTTTGTATTTCGTTAAAAATAGCTTTGAAGTCTTGAAAACCAATGAATGCGGTTATTGATGCCAGTATTAGTAACATTACAAAATCCACTGCTCTTTCAGCGATAATTGTCCCAAAAGATTTAGAAAAAGGTACCCCTTCAGAACGGTATAACATGGCTGATCGAGAAGCTTCACCTGCTCTAGGAATAGTAAGATTAATAATGTAACCAATCATCAATGAATGATATCGATTCCACAAACTGGTCTTATATCCAAGGGGCTCCAACATGTATTTCCATCGATAAGCCCGGGATAAAAAAGCGAAAAAACTTAAGATGACAGAAAGAATAATCCAAGTGTAATCAGCATTTTGAATCGCAAAGAAAAAATAATCCTTTGCTTTTGCATCCATGTTGTTAAAAAAATACCAAATTAGATAAACACCTAATAATAAGGGTAAGGTGATTTTCAGTCCTTTGATAAAAAGGGATTTCATTAAGAATTAGATAAGGTTAGTTTCTTCATTTGGAAAAACCAATGAGGGCTTGAATTTCTTCGCTTCTTCAAACTCCATATATCCATACCCTATGATGATAATAGGATCTCCCACAGCTACTCTTCTCGCGGCAGGACCGTTTAAACAAATAGTTCCAGAATTAGCATCCCCTTTGATTACATAAGTTTCAAAACGTTCTCCGTTGTTAATATTAACAATCTGAACTTTCTCTCCCTCTATGATATTTGAGGCTTCCATCAGAGCTTCATCAATAGTGATACTTCCAATATAATTAAGATCCGCTTGTGTTACGCGTACTCTATGAATTTTAGATTTTACGACTTCGATTAGCATAATTTCGATTTTCGAGGAGCAAAGTTACATTAATTATTAGTCTTAGGACATTAGATTGATAAAAAGTTCTATCTAACTTAAAATCATATTATCAATTAATCGAATATGATTATTGTAAGCAGCAATACAAGCAACTAAATTGGACTTGTTTTTTTCATCCAGTAAAGTCAAGGTATTTTGATCTACGATTTCAAGGTATTCTAAAGTTAATTTGCCTGATTTAAAAACTTCTAATGCCTTGTTTTCTAACTCGGAAATAGTTTCAAATTGCGTTAGATTTTTTTGGATAAAATCAAGTGTTTTGAAAATAATAAGTGCATCCTGCTTTTCTAATTCTGATAATCGAAGGTTTCTGCTACTTAATGCAAGTCCATTTTCTTCTCGTATGGTTGGACAAGCAACAATCTCAACAGGTAGCTTGAAAAAAGAAGTCATGTATTTTATGACTGCAACTTGTTGAAAATCTTTCAATCCAAAATAAGCGCGCGTAGGTTTTACAACATCAAAAAGTCGATAAACGATTTGACAAACTCCTTGAAAATGTCCCGGTCGATATTTTCCTTCCATGACTATTTCCAATTCTTTTAAATCAATTCCCTCAAATTGATAATTTTTGTAGATTTCCTCACTGCTTGGCATAAAAAGGAAATCACAGCCAAGTTTCTCCAAAATAGCTACATCTTCTTTTTCTTTTCTTGGGTATTTTTCAAGATCTTCAACCTTATTAAATTGAGTTGGATTGACAAATATAGAGCAGATAACCAATTGATTATCTTTTTTAGCCGTTGTGATTAATGACCCGTGACCTTCATGCAAGGCTCCCATTGTCGGAACAAAACCAACAGTTGAGTTTCTATACTCAACGGAGTTTGTCAGTTCACTCAGTTCTTCTAATGTTCGGATTATAATCATTTTAGAAATCTTAGATGCGTGCAAAACTATTTATTTTCTTCATGTTTCGCTAATTTTTTGTAATTTTGCATACTTTATATTTTAACCTTACCTCATGGAGAAAAAAAGAATTCTTTTTGTTTCACAAGAAATAACTCCTTTTTTACCTAAAACAGAAATGTCTAACACCGCTAGAAGATTACCTCAAGTAATCCAAGATGCTGGTAAAGAGATTCGTGTTTTTATGCCGAAATTCGGTGCAATCAATGAAAGACGTCATCAATTACATGAAGTAATTCGTTTGTCTGGATTGAATTTAGTTATTGACGACAAAGACCATCCTTTAATTATTAAAGTTGCTTCTATTCCTGCTGCAAGAATGCAGGTGTATTTTATAGATAACGAAGAGTACTTCAAAAGAAAAAATACAATTGAAGATGAAAATGGTGAAATGTACAAAGACAACGATGAGCGTTCGATGTTTTTCTGTAGAGGTGTTTTGGAAACGGTTAAAAAATTAGGTTGGAAACCAGATGTGATTCATTGCCATGGTTGGATGGCTTCTTTAATGCCATTGTATATCAAAAAAATGTACAACAAAGACCCACATTTTTCAGATACTAAAGTTGTTGTAAGCTTATATGATACCATTTTTGAAAATGGTTGGGATACAAGATTTAATGAAAAATTAAGTTTTGATGGGTTTGATGCTGAAATCACTGAAAACGTGAAAGATGCATCTTATTTAAATATTCTTAATACTGCAATAAAGTATGCTGATGGTGTAACTGTGGGTTCAGAAAACTTAGACTCAGTTACGCAAGAAGTCTTTGATTCAGCGAATTGTGTTAAATTAGCATATGTATCTGAAGAAAATCAAGCTCGTGTTTTCTCTGAATTTTTTGATAAAGTAATTGAAGAAGCTGTCGCTGCTGAATAATTGAAAAAGATCGTCTATATATTTGCTTTGTTCTCCATTATTTCTTGTAAAAAAGAAGTGAATAATAATGGCATTGGTATACTCACACCTGATGAACAATTCAAAGTTGGTGCTATTGATACTTTTGGTATAAAAACGAGCACTGTTTCATTAGATACCGCTGCTACTAACAATCCTGCTTATCTTTTGTTAGGTGCAAATAATGATCCTGTTTTTGGAAAAACAGTTGCTTCATTCTGTTCTCAAATGAGGTTAGTAACTACTTCTCCTAATTTTGGTGATCTAAGCAGTATAACTATAGATTCGGTTGTTTTGTCTATTAGGTACTCTGATTCTTATGGAGTAAATAAACCGTTGAAATTCTCTGTTTATAGATTGACTGAAGACCTTAAGGATCAAACGTATTATGCAAATTCGATGATTATGGATGATGCTCAAAATCTGATGGAAGATGAAACTAAATTAGTTACGCCGAGATCTATTGGAGCATATTTTGTTACCAAAGCCAACGATACAATCTATGATCAAATCACTTTAAGATTAAAGGATGAATTTGGAAAAACGTTAATTCAGAAATCGATAGAATCACCAAGTACATATGCTTCTATAGAAAATTTTAATGAGTGGTTTAAAGGTTTAAAAGTGGTTGCTAAAAATGAAAGTGTTATTGAAAATGAAGGGGCAATATATTACATTAGTTCATCACCTAGATTAATTATTTATTATTCCCAGAATGCGATCAGTAAAAAATATTCTTTCGAATTGAATCAAAAGGCTAATCGAGTGAATTTAATAAACTATGATAATGCTCAATTTGAGTCTGGTAAAGGGCTTTTACAAAATAATGGGAATTTTTTCGCTCAATCCAATAAGTTGAGATCCTATTTGTCGATACCTACACTTTCTGATATTTCTCGAAATTCTGTTATTCATAGTGGAAAGTTGATTTTACCATACGATAAAAATCTAAGTGTAATTTATAATCCGGGTATTCAAGTTTCTGTTTCTATACCAAATTCGATTTCAGATAATAGATTAAGAGTCATTGGCTATGGAAATATAGATACTTCAAATCATGTTTTTGTTGTTGATATGAGAGAACATTTACAAAGCATTGTTTCAGGAAAACGAATGAATTTAGGCTTTTACATTTCACCAAGAGAATTTAGTACAACAGCAACTAGAATCAAGTTTTTAAATGAGGGAACATCTGTTCCGAAATTATATTTGAAAGTTTCAAGTTTTAAACAGTAATATTATGTGTGGTATTGTTGCATACATTGGAAAAAAAGAAGCTTTTCCAATTCTTATTAAAGGGTTATCAAGATTAGAATACAGAGGGTATGATAGTGCTGGTATCGCATTGTTAGATAGTGGCGAATTAAATCTTTATAAAAAACAAGGGAAAGTTGCAAACTTAGTTGAGTTTACAAACGGTAAAAATATTCATGGGAATGTTGGTATAGGTCATACACGTTGGGCTACTCATGGAGAGCCAAATGATGTAAATGCTCATCCACATTATTCAATGGATAAGCGAATTGCTGTAATTCATAATGGAATTATAGAAAATTACGACACAATCAGAGAGGAGTTGATTAAAAGAGGATATGTATTCAAGAGTCAGACTGATACTGAAGCTTTAGTGCATTTAATTGATGATATTCAGAAGACTGAAAAAGTTGAATTAATTGAGGCTGTTAGACACGCTTTACAAAGTGTGATTGGGGCTTATGCTTTAGTTGTCATTTCTAAAGATCATCCAAATCAATTAATTGCTGCTAGAAAATCAAGTCCACTTGTAGTAGGAATTGGTGAAGATAATAGTGAGTTTTATTTAGCCTCAGACGCAACACCAATTGTTGAGTACACCAATCAGGTAGTTTATCTAAATGATGAAGAAATAGCTGTTGTTGATGTCAACGAAGGGTTAAGAATAACAAATATTGCAAATCAAGAGAAAACTCCTTACATACAAGAATTAGAATTGCACTTAGAAGCTCTTGAAAAAGGGGGATATGAGCACTTCATGATGAAAGAAATTTTTGAGCAACCTCGTTCGATACATGATTGTTTCAGAGGAAGGTTAAATGCAGCAGAAGGATTCGTGCAATTAGGTGGTTTGAAAGATTATGAAAAAAGACTTTTGAATGCTAAAAGAATTGTATTTGTCGCTTGTGGTACATCTTGGCATGCTTGTCAAGTAGCTGAGTATTTAATTGAAGATTTAGCTCGTATTAATGTTGAAGTTGAATATGCAAGTGAATTTAGATATAGAAATCCAATAATATCTGAAAAAGATGTGGTAATTGCTGTTTCGCAATCGGGCGAGACTGCTGATACTTTGGCTGCGTTGGAATTAGCAAAAGCGAGAGGAGCTTCTATTTTTGGAATCTGTAATGTGGTTGGTTCATCTATTTCGCGAATTACGGATGCTGGTTCTTATACTCATGCTGGACCAGAGATTGGGGTAGCGTCAACCAAAGCATTTACGGCTCAGGTTACTGTTTTAACTTTATTAGCTTTAAGATTAGCATACAAAAAAGAAACTTTAAGCAATTCTAGATTCAGATCATTATTAACTGAATTAGAAGCTATACCTGAAAAAGTAAAGCGTGTTTTAGATAAAAATGAGTTGATTAAAGAAATTGCAGCTCATTACAAAGATTCAGCGAATGCATTATATCTAGGTAGAGGAAGTTCTTTTCCAGTCGCTTTAGAAGGTGCGCTTAAATTAAAAGAGATTTCATACATTCACGCTGAAGGTTATCCAGCTGCTGAAATGAAACATGGTCCAATTGCTTTGATTGATGAGGATATGCCAGTATTTGTAATCGCTACTAAAGGGACTTCTTATGAAAAAGTGGTTAGTAACATACAGGAAGTGAAAGCTCGTAAGGGAAAAATCATTGCGATTGTAACAGAGGGCGATACTCAAGTTAAAGAAATGGCAGATCATGTTATCGAAATTCCTGCAACTGATGAACATTTAGTTCCATTGATTGCAACGATACCGTTACAAATTTTATCTTATCACATTGCATTAATGAGAGGATGTAATGTTGATCAACCTAGAAATTTAGCAAAATCAGTAACTGTTGAGTAATAATCATTTATTATAGTATAAAAAAAGAGCGAAATTTTCATTTCGCTCTTTTTGTTTATGTTTGATCATTTATTTAACACTAAGCATTAACAATTAATCATCATACTTTTGCTAGTCTCTTTCTTTCAGCCATTTAGTTACAGCCGGTGAAAGTTCTTTCTGTGATTTACCACCAACAAAAACACCAATATGCCCTCCTTCAAATTTGTAAATCGTTTTATCTTTTGTACCTACATAATCATTTAAAGGTGTTGTTGCAGTAGGAGGAACCAAGTGATCGTAAGTTGCATAGATATTAAGTAAAGGCATAGTAAGATTTTTAAGGTCAACCTTTTTACCCCCCACTTCTAATTCACCTTTGATTAATTTATTTCCTTGGTATAAATCTTGCATAAATTGAAGGAAACAAGCTCCAGCTTGATCTGGACTTGCATTGATCCATTTTTCCATGCGTAGGAAGTTTAACAATTTTGTTCTCTCTTCCATTGAATTGATAAGCCCTGTAGATTTTTGGATTTTCATCATCGGCTTTAGCATTTCAAAACCATCATTTAAAAATGATCCCGGAACTAAACCATCAAATCCTTCAACTAACTTTTCAAAATCCATATCCTTACTCCATCTGAACAATAATCCATCATTTACAGAAAAGTCAATTGGAGTAACATGTGTCACTAAGTTTTTGATTTTTTCAGGAAATAAAGAAGAATAAATGACACTAAATGTACCACCTTGACAGATACTTAAAATATTGATTTTATCAACTTTATTTTCTTTTCGAACAAAGTCAACACAATTGTTAATATACCCATTGATATAATCATCCATAGAAAGGTATTTATCCATTTTTGTAGGATACCCCCAATCAATTAAATAAACATCTAGTCCTGCTTCTAATAAGTTTTTTATGTAGCTTCTATCAGGTTGTAAATCTAGCATTTGATAGGTGTTTACCAGCGCATAAACAATTAAAACAGGAGTTTTATATGTAGCTTTAGTATCTCTATTATATCGGTAAAGTTTTAATTTATCCTCATGGTATACTTCTGTTTTAGGTGTAGAAGCAATATCTACTTCTTGAATATCTTGAAGTAATTCCATTCCCTTAAGGAATTTTGAGGTATTATCAGAAAAATCTTTTAACATCGATAAATGAAAATCTTTCATGTTTGAATTATTTTAAAAAAAAAGGGAAATGCTAACATTTCCCTTTTCAAGATTATAAAATGAATTAAACTGTAGCAGCTTTTTTCGTTGTAGTTCTTGTAGTAGTTGTTTCAGTAGAAAGTTTATTTTCTAAAGTTTTAACTGTTTTCTTTAAATCATGAATTGTCTTGTATAACTCATCCATTTCAGATTTAACTACTAATGGTAAAGACTCAATACGGTTCTCAAATTGTTTTTCTAAGTTTTTCTTAATCTCAAAAGACAAAGTTGTTAAGTCTGCTTTTAATTTAGAAAACTCTTCAGTTGAAAATAAATTTGTGTAGTGTTTCTCGTTAATATTAACCCACTCGTTGAAGAAAGGTTGGAAAGAAGTTGTCATTGTCGTTTCTTTCATTTTCTCAGTCAAGTAAGTAAACATATCTGTAGAAACGTGTTGACCAGTCTTATACAAATGATTTTGTAATTCATTTAATTTTAACTGGTAAGCAGCAGCTTTGTCAAAATTAATCATAGCTAATTCAACATTCTCTTTTTCTTTAGAAGGAGCAACTAATTTCATGATTGGAGAAAAAGTCTCAGTCAATGAAGTGTTGAATCCTTTAAAAGTTTCAGTGAATTTAGCGAAATCACCAGAAATCATGTGTGGAAACTTATCAGTAAATAATTTCCAATATTCTTGAAAATCTTTATTTAAAGTAGTGTTGTTAGCAAAGAAATCTTTCACCATTTTCATATTACTTTCTAACATTGTATTCAAGTTAGTTGTAGGGAAAAATGAGCTGAATAATTCTTCAGTAACTTTCTTGTAGTTTGAAGGATCAAACATCTTTTTCATTCCTTCGAAAGAGAAGTCTTTCGTTTGAAAAGCTTGAAAAAATGGTTTGTAAAACTCTTGTAATTTGAAATACAAAGCGTTTGTATTCATCGCATTTTTAAATAACTCTTGGTGAGTTGAACCTGGCATCATAGCGTTTAATGAATGCATTGTAGAGTTCAAAGTTTTATTCCAAGATTCAAATAAAGTGTTCCAAGTAGAATTTAAATCTAAAAAGTTTTGGTTTGTCTCAGTTGTAGTTTTACCAAAGCTATTCAAAGTGTTGTACATTCCTAGGTTGAAATCAGCTGCTTTTTTGAAAGCATCCAATTGTGCAGTATACATATTTTTAAAAAACTCTTCAGATTTTTCAAAAGTTTCGTTTACTTTATTCTCAGTTTTATGCTCAGTAGTTGTATTGTTGAACATAGCCATTTGATTTTCCCACCAGTTTTTGTACACCTCAGTTGACTTTTCCATTGGATTTTCTGATTTCATTGCTTCTTGAAACTTGTTAGCAGTTTCAACTAAAGAATTCATCGCTTTTTGTTGTGTTTCCATCACAGTTTCAAATAATTCTTTTGAATTGTTCATATTGTTTGAATTTTTATTTTTAAAGGTTACTATGCAAATTTCGGCTAATTATTTTTATTAACCAAAATTTTTTTAATTAAAATAGTATTGTTTTCAACTATTCGCAAATAGTTATGAACTACATATATAAGCCTCCGTTGATATTTAAACATTGACCTGTCATGTATGGTGCATTAACCAGATAAACTACACCTTCTGCGATATCATTTGGATCACCCAGTTTACCTACCGGTATTTTAGCAACAATTCCTTTTAAAACTTCTTCCGGCATTGCTCCAACCATTTCAGTTCCAATGAATCCAGGGCAGATGTTGTTTACTGTAATTCCATATTTTGCAGTCTCTAAAGCCAATGATTTACTAAAACCTATTAACCCCGCTTTAGCAGCAGCATAATTCGTTTGTCCAAAACCTCCAGATTGACCAATAACAGAACTGATATTAATAATTCTACCATATTTCCGTTCTACCATATCAGGAATGACTAACGAACACATATGAAATGCACTAGATAAATTGGTGTTTATTACCTCCTGCCACTCTGTTAAGCTCATTTTTCGAAATGACCGATCTCTTGTTATACCAGCATTATTCACAAGGATATCAATCTTTCCAAGTTTTTCTTTTATTGAAGAAACCATTTGAATACAATCAGTGCTTTCAGCTATGTTTCCTTGAATAGTCATTGCTGAACCACCATTTTCCGTAATTTGTTTTACAATATTATTCGCGTGTGTCTCATTATGATTGTAATTTACTACGACATAATATCCTTCTTTTCCTAATGCTAATGAAATTGCTGCTCCAATGCCTCGAGAACCTCCGGTTACCAAAGCTACTTTTGTATTATCGTTCAACATAACTAATATTTTGAGAGTTAGGTACTAATTGTGAATTTTTGAAAAGGTATATATTTTTTTTCAATTTTGAATTGTTTTAGTTCTTGAATTTATTTTGTAAATTGGGCTTTTAAATAAATTTTTATGATCAATATCGGTGATACATTTGAACATTCTTTTTCTTTTACTCAAGAAGATGTTGTTTTGTTTGCTAAAGTTACTGGAGACAATAATCCAGTACACTTAGATGAAGTTTATGCAGCAAATACGATCTTTAAAAGGCCAATTATTCATGGTATGTTAGGAGCTACTGTTTTTTCAAAGGTGTTCGGTACTATGTTTCCTGGAGAAGGGACAATCTATTTGAATCAAAACTTACAGTTTCTAAGGCCTATGTTAGTCGATACTAATTATATAGCGCAATTTGAAGTGATTGAAATTGATCGTGAAAAACACAGGGCAACTATAACAACGATTGTATTGAATGAGGAGGGGAAAAAAGTAGTTGATGGTAGTGCCATATTGATGCATTCTGAAAAGTTTTAATGAATGATTGTAAAAACAAACGATAATAAAAACATTTATACAGAAATTTTAAATCATCATCAGAACCTACCCGTAGTAGTTTTGCTGAATGGTTTGTCACAAAGTACTGCTTCTTGGGGATTTATCACTCCTTTACTAAAAGAAAAGTATACTGTTGTTTTGATGGATTTTATTTTTCAAGGAAATTCAGAGAAAGAGGGTGATTGGCGTGATTTTGATCAACATGCTGAGGATGTTGTTCATGTGTTAGATGCATACGGATTTCAAAAAGCGTCTTTAATAGGTTTATCTTATGGAAGTATAGTAGCTCAACATGTCGGTGTATTATTTCCAGAGCGCATAGATAAGTTGGTTTTACTTTCAACTTTCGCTCACAAAACACCATACTATGAGGCGATTGAGCTTTCGTGGAAGCGGTCTTTAGAAATTGGTGGTTATGGTTTGTTATTAGATGTAATGCTTCCGTATGTTTTGAGTGATCATTATTTCAATAATCCAATTATTCCTATTGAATTATTGAAATCGATGCGTAAAGATGTCGTTGAGGCAAAAGCGTTAGATAAATTAATGACTGCCACTTTACACATGAAAGATTATCGAAAGGAATTGCCTAAGATCAAGGCTTTAACATTAGTTGTTCATGGAGGAAAAGATATGTTGTTTCCAGTTGATTTAGGCAAATCGGTATCTGAACATATAAATGATTCCAAATTTGTAGTTTTACCGGATGCTGGGCATACTCTTAATTTGGAAAATGTTCCTGAAGTTGTCAATTTAATTAAAGATTTTATATAAATGAAAACAGTTCTAATAACAGGAAGTACAAGCGGTATAGGTTTAGGTATTGCCCGCGAATTTGCAAAAGCAGCCTACCAAATAGCTTTCAATGGTTTAGAGCCGAATGGACCAGAAATTGCTAGTCAAATAGGAGAGGAGTACGGTGTTAAAACAGCTTTTTATGGGGCTGATTTGAGTAATTCTGTATCTATTCAAGATATGGTTTCAAATGCGTTGGATCATTTTGGCAAAATTGATGTTTTGATTAATAATGCTGGTATTCAGTATGTTTCTCCGATAGAAGATTTCCCTATTGAGAAATGGGATGCTATTATTGCTGTGAATTTAAGCGCAGTCTTTCATACCTCTAAATCAGTTTGGGAGAGTATGAAAAAAAATAAATTTGGACGAATCATAAACATTGCATCTGCTCATGGTTTAGTTGCATCTGAATTTAAGGTCGCTTATGTTTCTGCAAAACATGCTGTTGTTGGGATGACTAAAGTACTAGGCTTGGAAGGCGCTCCCTATGGAATTACGGTAAATGCGATTTGTCCTGGTTATGTTAAAACACCATTGGTTGAAAAACAAATAGCTGAACAAGCTAAGGCACACGGTATATCAGAGGATGAGGTTGTTTCTAAGATTATGCTTCAAAAGCATGCAATAAAAGAGTTTGTTACTCCTGAAACATTAGGTAAACTTGCATTGTTTCTAGCTTCTGAAGAAGCATCGACAATGACAGGTACAGCATTACCTGTAGACGGAGGTTGGACAGCACAATAAAAATTTAGAATGAAATTAAAAACGAAACACGTAGGACTTGCGTTACAAGGTGGTGGAGCACATGGTGCTTTTACTTGGGGGGTACTTGATCGCCTTTTAGAAATAGAAGAGCTAGTAGCAGATGGTATCGTTGGTACGAGTGCTGGTGCGATCAATGCAGTGGTAACTGCATATGGATTACATATAGGTGGAAAAGAAAAGGCGAAAGAATTACTCGACAAACTTTGGAAAGATATTGCATTGTCAGGAAATATTTTGTTTAAACCTTCTATGGTTGACTCAATGTTTTCAAATGGAGATTTATACAATACTCCTGGGTATATGATGTTTAACGCGATGTCTCAGTTTTTTTCTCCTTATCAGCTTAATCCAGCTAATATTAATCCGTTAAGACAAATATTAAATTCATTGGTTGATTTCGATGAATTGAGAAAGTACAATAAGAAAAAGCTTTTTATTTGTGCTACCAATGTAAAAACGAATAGAGCTAAAGTCTTTGCAAATGATGATATTACAGTAGATGCTGTTTTGGCTTCAACTTGTTTACCTTATCTTTTTCAAGCAGTAGAAATTGATGGAGAATATTATTGGGATGGTGGTTATATGGGTAACCCTCCTTTGTTTCCATTGATTGAAAATACAGACATTAGTGATGTGTTACTTGTTAAAATAAATTCGATAAATATCAAAGAGGTACCAACAAGTGCTAGAGATATTGAAGATCGAATAACAGAAATTTGTTTCAATTCTAGTTTAATCAATGAAATGAAATTGATTCATTATCGAAATGAACTAGTCAGAAGGGGTATTTCCTTAGAGGAAGATCGAAAACCAAGAGAGATATTTGTACATTCTATTTCTGCCCATGAAGCGATTGGTCATTTGAAATATTCAAGTAAAATGAATACTTCTTGGGAATTTTTATTAGATCTAAAACAAAAAGGAAGAGAGTATGCAGAGAAATGGATTGTGAATGAATACGATCAGGTTGGTATAAAATCTTCATTTGATGTCGAAAAACATTTTTTCAATAAATTCAAATGAGAAGAGGATTTAAAATAATAATCTGGAGTTTAATATCAATCGTATTATTTTTTGGAATTTATTTTTTATTTGCATTTTTATTAGGATCCATTAGTAGTGGTCAAATTATATCTCATAAGCCAAAAAAATATAACGTTTTAGTCTTGTCCAATGGAGTTCATACGGATATTGTAATGCCCGTAAAAAACGAATTGGTAAATTGGAAATATTATTTTCCAGTTTCAAATACCAGAACAAAACAAAATCACGATCAATGGATCTCTTTTGGTTGGGGAGATAAAGAGTTTTACTTAAATACTCCTACTTGGGCAGACCTTACTGTTGCAACTGCTTTGCGATCTGCAACAGGTTTAAGTAGTACCGCTTTACATGTAACATACAGAGATTCAGTAAACATTGATTCATCCAATTGTATTAAACTATACTTAACTAAAAAAGAGTACAAAAACCTAAGGAATTTTATTTTTAATTCATTTCAAAAAACAAATAAAAATAAGGCTCAATACATTCCTACAGATGCTGTATATGGAGATAATGATGCTTTTTATGAATCGACAGGAACCTATCATTTGTTTTATACTTGTAATACTTGGACAAACGATGCGTTAAAGTCTTGTAATCAGAAAGCATGTGTATGGACACCGTTTGAATCTGGAATTTTTGGCATGTATGAAAAATGAAACTTTTTTGAGATGAAAACGTTAACCATCTTTGAAAAAAATATATAATGAAAGGAATTATTTTAGCTGGAGGTTCTGGTACTCGACTACACCCTTTGACATTAGCAGTAAGCAAGCAATTGATGCCAGTATATGACAAACCAATGATATATTATCCTTTGTCAGTACTTATCGGAGCAGGGATTTCTGAGATATTAATTATTTCAACTCCTCATGATTTACCCCATTTTCAGCGCCTATTAGGAGATGGTACTAAGTTGGGATGTCGTTTTGAATATGCTGAACAGCCAGAACCAAATGGTCTAGCACAAGCTTTTGTTATTGGAGAAGAGTTTATTGGAAAGGATAGTGTAGCTTTGATTTTAGGGGATAATATTTTCTATGGAGCAGGAATGAGTGAATTGTTGAGTGAAAATTTACATCCAGATGGCGGAATTGTTTATGCTTATCATGTGAGCGATCCTGAACGTTATGGTGTAGTTGAATTTGACGATAAAATGAATGCGATTTCAATCGAAGAAAAGCCTCTAAAGCCCAAATCAAATTACGCAGTACCTGGGTTATATTTTTATGATAATCATGTTGTTGAAATAGCAAAATCATTAAAACCATCAGCAAGAGGAGAGTACGAAATTACTGATGTGAATGCTGAATATTTGAAACGTAAAAAACTAAAAGTATCTATGTTAAGCAGGGGTACAGCATGGTTAGACACGGGTACTTTTCCTTCTTTGATGCAAGCAGGCCAATTTGTACAAGTCATTGAAGAAAGACAAGGATTAAAGATTGGTTGTATAGAGGAGGTTGCTTATAGAAATGGTTTTATATCAAAAGAACAACTAATAGAAATTGCTAAACCATTACTAAAGAGTGGTTATGGTACTTATTTAATGACATTAATATCTTGATGAAAGCACTTAAAGATTATTCTGTATCATTTGAAAAATTATTGAAGGAGTACCAATTCCCTGGTACTCCTTCAAACTTATACGACCCTTTGTCCTATTTCATGAATTTAGGTGGAAAACGTATAAGACCTTTGCTAACGTTAATGTCTACTGAGTTGTTTGGCGGTCAAGCTGAGGAAGCTTACCCAAGTGCTTTATCGATTGAATTCTTTCATAATTTTTCATTGATTCATGATGATATTATGGATAAAGCACCGTTAAGAAGAAACCAAAAAACGGTCCATGCTAAATGGAATGATAATATTGCTATCCTTTCAGGGGATGTATTATTAGTCAAAGCCTACCAAGAATTACAAAGACATAATCCCGCTCATGTCTCTAAGTTGTTAACTATTTTCAATAAAACTGCTGTGGAGGTATGTGAAGGTCAACAAATGGATATGGATTTTGAAACTAGATCAGATGTTTCTGTTCATGAATACATTGATATGATTCGACTTAAAACTTCTGTTTTGCTAGGTGGGGCTTTACAAATGGGAGCGATTATTGCGAATGCCACCGAAGTTGATCAAAAATTAATTTACGATTTTGGAGTTAATTTGGGAATAGCTTTTCAAATACAAGACGATATCTTAGATTTATACGGAGATCCAGAAAAGTTTGGAAAACAAGTAGGAGGGGATATTATTACCAATAAAAAGACTTATTTGTTGTTGAAAGCATTAGAAGTACAAAAAGGAAATGAAGTTGATGATATGCTTTTGATTGAAGATATGAATCTAAAAGTGAAAAAAGCACAAGAAATCATAAAAAAATTGGGGATTTTTGATGATGCTCAGAAATTAAAGTCTCATTATCAACAAAAAGCAATGACTGCTTTGAGTTTAATTGATGTGCCAGGGGAACATAAAAATGTTTTAATTGAGTTATCTGATTTTTTATTTAATAGAGAAGTATAGCATGGAAAAAGTTATAAAACATGTAGAAGTATTTCATGATTCATTTGGAATCAAGAATAACTATCAACCGACAGTAGGTTTATCAAAAGAGGAAATAACTCTTCGTTTTAATCTTATGAAAGAAGAGAATGAAGAGTATTTAGAGGCCGCTTTAAATGGAGATTTAGTTGAGGTCGCAGATGCTTTAGGTGATCAGTTATATATTCTTTGTGGTACGATTTTAAAACATGGACTTCAGGATAAAATAGAAGAGGTTTTTGAAGAAATTCAACGATCTAACATGAGCAAACTAGATAGTAATGGTAAACCTATCTATCGTGAAGATGGTAAAATATTAAAATCAGAACTGTATTTCAAACCGAATATCAAAGCGATCATAGAGAAATGAAAAAATTCAATATTCGTGTATATGGAATATTGATAAATCATAACAAAGAGATTTTAGTTTTAGATGAAACAAGAAATGGGTTTCATTTTACAAAATTTCCTGGGGGAGGTTTAGAATGGGGGGAAGGTTTTCAAGATTGTTTAAAAAGAGAATTTGAGGAAGAATTAGGTGTAAAGGTTACTGTTTTAGATCTTTTTTATATCAACGATGATTTTGTTCCATCCGCTTTTCAAAGTGAAGATCAACTCATTTCAGTTTACTATCTAGTAAGTATAAATAAAGAAGATGTTCTAATACAGAAAACAGATTTTGAAGTTCCTAGATGGGTTTCGTTAAATCAAATTAAAGATAATGACTTAACATTTCCCATAGATAAAAGAGTGTTGTTGAAACTAAAAAAGGAGATCATTTGATCTCCTTTTTTGGTTTATGTTAAGATTAATTATTGTATAATTAATTTCTTGTTAGAAACATATTGTCCTTGAGATATACGTAATGTATAGTATCCCGCTTTGATTTGACTGTTTAAATTTATTTTGTGTGAGATTGCACCATTTGTATTGTTATTCGTTTCAGTACTTAATACTTTACCTTGTAAGTCAATTAATTCAAACATCACAGGTTTTTCATTAGCAACGTATTCTACATTGATACCATTATCATTTGATGTAGGATTAGGTACTATGTTGAAGTTCATTTGTGTCAAAGGATTTTCTTCGATATTTACAGTACCAAATAAGTTTATGTTATCTATGTATAAATTATTTGAATAACTAGAAGCAAAAAACTCTAATTTGATTCTAACTCTATTTTTACTAGCATTCTTAACAATTGGTGTAAGATCAATATTTGTTGTTTTCCAAACATCATCAGAAGAAGGAATAAACTCTTTACCTGAGTAAATACCCGCAGTGATTAAATCAGTACTATATGATGCTGTTTGAGCCACATCTTTTGAATAACAGATTGTATGAAGTGGCAACCATGTTCTTCCACAGTTAGTGGAATAAGATACCACTAGTTTTTCAGTAAGTAAAGAATCATAGAAACTCGTTGTAGCATAAGAGTAATCAAAATTCAACTTAGTATCTGTAATTCTAGTAAAGTCTATAGACGGCGAAATTAATGCATCTTTGCTACCTCCTAATCTTTCGAAGTATAATCGATTATCAATATCATCTAATGTTGCATTAGATATATCTTTAAAATTATTAAGTTTTACCCCTTTTGTTCCCCAACGTCCAGTTCCAACTTGGAAGTTAGCAAAATTATTTTCTTCATTTACAACTAACCAATTCGATAAAGATCCCTCATTGAAACTTTGAGAAAAAAGATCATTAATCTCAGCTTCTTCAGCAGAAACAAAAACTGCTTCATTTAGTACAAGAGAATCTTCACCAACACTATTTTTAACATGTAAAGAAACTTTTTTATAACCTGGAGTATCAAAAACTACTTTAGGGTTAGCTGAAGTATCTGTACTAGGTGTACCATCTTGGAAATACCATACTCTACTTGTTGCTTTGGAGCTCCAAGATTTATCTCTAAAACTTACTAAACCTCCACTACATAAATGAGTGATGTTATAGTTAAAGTATGGAGCAGGTTTACAAATAACTGATTTAATTTCATTTGTCCCCGTGCTTACTAAATTTTCTTCTTTGTGTAAATTATTTCTACTGCTTATCGGTAAAGCTAAAATAGTTTTCATTAAAGTAACTTGGTCTTTTGAGAACATTAGCGGACATTCAGAATAGTCCATGTAATTTTGGAAGTTTTCTATCGTAGAACCGATTCCAAAAGTTTTTACTGAATCTATTTCTAAAGTTCCCTCTGCAGTTTCAGCATTAAAACCATATATTCTAAATGTGATTGTTTTAGAATCTCTGATGTTTTTATAATTGTTGTTTGTCGTACTAACTCTTACATTTAATCCCAAAGTTGTATCAGCTTTGAAAAATAAACGATTGTTAGTTACTGAAGCAACATTTGTATTTTTAGAAGTTAATGAAATTGGAGTGCTAAAGTTATCTACACTTGAACGAACTTCAAGATTTCTAACACCTTTATTGTTTCTGCTTGCATAAAAAGTAATAGAATCAATATTTACTAATTTTCTTTTTTTAGCAGTGATAGAAAACTCATAATATTTATTCAAATTTAAAGTACCAGTAAGATTAGCTTGATTTAATTCTTTATCAGCTGCCCCGGTATCCCAAGAATCAAAAGCAAATACATCTTGTTTCTTAGAATTATTCCCAACTCCATTTGCACTAAATCTTGACATGTTGATTTTAGATGTGTCTGCAATCAATTGTAGAGACTCGATACCGAAAGATCCGTTATTTGTTTCAGCATTCCAACCGTAAATTCTGAAAGTTACTTTTTGACCATCTCTTAAATCTGTTAATTTTTGAGGTTGTTTAACAAAAAAGTCTAAGTCATTATTAACAGTAGTATCTGATTTAAGATTTGCTACATTATTGATATTTCTGATGAATTTAGATGTGGTTACTAAATTTAAGTTGCTTTTAAAATTATCAGTACTAGCTCTTACAGCAATACTTCTTACACCATCTTTATTTCTAAATGCAACAATATTTAAACCTTTGATATCGATAGCATTTCCTTTACTAGACTCGTAGCTTATTTCATAATACTTGGTTGTATCTACGATTTGTGAAAAGTTAGCGGTAACGGTGTCAGCATTTTTAGCTCCTGTTTTCCAGTTCGTGTAATCAATTTTAACTTTTGATGCACTTGCAGCTGAAATATTTCTGACTTTAAATAAAAATCTAGCTCCTTTAGGGAACGTGTTAATGTAATTTGTAGTGTCAGTAGTATAATTACCAACAAGTACATTTAACTGATATTTACTTTGTTTACCAATTATTGATGTTGTGTCAACATTTCCTGAATTCAATAAAACACCTGAAAAATCATTGTTTTCTGAAAAACCATTGATATCACAAGCGCCTGTAAAAGCATTCGTAGCACCAGTAGCACAAGAAAAAGAAGAGTTATAAGCTCCACCTTTAGTTCTTGGAGTATCAGATATTCCATCATCTCCGCAATCTACTCCTGTTTTGTTGTCATTTGAAACGGAGTTGAAAGTGTGCTGTAAGCCTAGGTAATGCCCAACTTCGTGAGTTAATGTTCTTGAACTTTTAACAATTTCTTTCGCAAGCACAGTAACTCCGTCAGCGAAGAATAAAGAACCATTTGCTGCAAAAGGTAGATAAGCTCTACCTAATACTTCTCCGTTCGCAATTGGAGGAAAACTTTTAACTATCCAAATATTTAAGTATTTAGTTCTGTTCCATTGATTAAGCTTTGAATAGGTGCTTGAATTTTCAGTAAGAAAAGATTTAATATGGTCAATACCAGTTGTACAATTTCCTTTAGGGTCAATTGTTGCAAGTCTGAATTCAAAATTACAATTACCAACAAGATCTTTAAAAGCAGGATCAACATTACTAGTATCAGCATTTAACAACTGGAAATCCTTATTTAGAACTTCTAGTTGCTTGATAATTAGTTCATCGTCTACATTTTCTATACCATCATTGTGGATCACATGAAAAACCACTGGAATTATGAATTTTGTTCTTTTAATTCCATTTGCAGATTCTAAAGATCGAGCAGATTTTAATAACTCTTGGAAATCTTCAAAGGCTGCAGGGTTTTCTTTCCAATATTGCATTTGGTCATGTTCGTGTCCACAAAAGTTTTTGTTCCCTTGAGCAAAAACAGATTGACTGAAAACGAATGCTATCAATATTGATAAAATTGCGAAAAGTAATTTCATTTGATAATAATTTACAATTGAACCGATAAATTTAATTCTTTCTTCCGAAAGTAGGTTAAAAAAAGTTTAAAAAAGCGTGAAAGTATGTGAAATATTAAACAGCTACGTTATGTTCACGCAAAGCGTCGTTCAATGATGTTTTTAAATCAGTACTTTCTTTTCTTTTTCCTATAATCAAAGCACAAGGTACTTGGTACTCACCAGCAGGAAACTTTTTAGTGTAAGAACCTGGTATTACCACACTTCTTTCTGGTACATAACCTGTTAACTCTACTGGTTTATCACCTGTAACATCAATGATTTTTGTTGATTTTGTTATGCATACATTCGCTCCGATAACAGCTTCTTTCCCAACTCTAACCCCTTCTACAATGATGCTTCTAGAACCAATAAATGCATTATCTTCAATGATTACTGGTGATGCTTGAAGTGGTTCAAGTACACCACCTATACCAACACCTCCACTTAGATGAACGTTTTTACCGATTTGAGCACATGAACCTACTGTTGCCCATGTATCAACCATAGTACCTTCATCAACATAAGCGCCTATATTAACATATGAAGGCATAAGTATGGTGTTTGGCGCAATAAATGAACCATATCTTGAAACAGCGTGAGGTACAACTCTTACCCCTAGTTTAGCATAGTCTTTTTTTAATTTCATTTTATCGTGAAATTCAAAAGGGCCCACTTCTATGGTTTCCATTTTTCGAATAGGGAAGTACAAGATCACTGCTTTTTTTACCCATTCATTTACGGACCAGTTACCTTGTAAGTCTTGTTCTGCAACACGAATTAATCCTTTGTCCAATTCTTCTATTACATGTTCAATTGCTTCAATGGTTTCTGGATTATTAAGCAAGGCTCTATTTTCCCAAGCATTTTCGATAATTGATCTCATATTATTAGTTCTAAATTTTCAAATTTTGACAAATATATCGAGAATGTTCTTCAATTAGAACACTTCATTGTATCTTTACTAATAGATAATATGTATATGGGTAGAATTTTAGCATTAGATTTTGGGCTTAAAAGAACGGGGATTGCGATCACCGATGAAATGAATATAATTGCTTCCGGTTTGAAAACGGTAGACAGTAAATTATTAATGGATGAATTGAAATTAATTGTATCTAAGCAAAATGTCACAACCATTGTTTTAGGAGAACCAAAACGATTGAATGGTACTGATTCTCATATAACTGAAAACGTAAGAATGTTATTCGAACATTTAAAAAAGACGTTTCCATTAATTTCAATTACTAAATACGATGAACGATTTACATCTAAAATGGCTTCACATTCGATAGCAATGATGGGTTTATCTAAAGCGAAAAAACAAGATAAATCTCTGATTGACGAAGTGAGTGCAACCATTTTATTACAATCCTACATGCAGTCTGTTGGGATTTGATTCAACTTGTTATTACTTTTGTCCAATATAGATTTTAGAAAATGATTTTACCAATTGTTGCATACGGAGATCCTGTCTTAAAAAAGGTTGCTACTGAAATTGATCAAGCGTTTCCAAATTTAAAGGAATTGATTGATAATATGTTTGAAACCATGTATAATGCGCAAGGTGTTGGGTTAGCAGCTCCTCAAATAGGTCAATCTATCCGTTTATTTATTGTTGATGGCACTCCATTTTTAGAAGATGAAGATGAAAAACCAGACCCAAGAACAGTCGGTTTAGAAGGATTTAAGAAAGTATTTATTAATCCGATCATTCATTCTGAGACTGGTGAAGAGTGGGGGTTTAATGAAGGCTGTTTGAGTATACCAAAAATTCGTGAGGAAGTATACAGAAAAGAAGAAATTTGTGTTTCTTACTATGATGAAGATTGGAATTTTTATGAAAATGTGATTTTTAAAGGGTATGCAGCACGCATTATTCAACATGAATATGATCATATAGAAGGAATTTTATTTACAGATCATTTATCTATTTTGAAGAGAAAATTATTAACTAAAAAGTTGACTAATATTTCTAAGGGTGTAATTCCTGTAGAATATCGAATGAAGTTTCCAGCGGCAAAAAAGTTTAAATAATGAAGTTAACTTCTTTTATAGTTGTCCTTCTGGTTGTTGTTTTTTCATGTACAAGAAAGCTTGGATCTAATCAACCCAAAATTGGTTATACAGGATCAGATAGTTTGAAGAAAAGTATAGCATTAAAAGAGAAATCATTAAAAAATTATTATCACAATTTGATTGCTGATGAAAATTCGATCGACTCACTTCCAATTCAACTGATTAACTCGCTTCTCAAGGAATATCAATTGTATTACAAAACATATCCTGAAGATTCCCTTTCTCCTTATTATCTAGATAAAATACATCAACTTTTCACACAAGAAAAACAATATACCTATGCAGTAGGTTGGGTAGACACGCTCTTAGATCATTATCCAAATTATCCAAATAAATCGCTTGTTTTGTATAGTGCAGCGACCACTTCCGATCTTTATTTGTTAGATAGTAATCGAGTTAAAAAATATTATAATCGCATGTTGAATGAATGTCCCAAATTGAAGAATCAAGTCAAAAATCAAATTTCGCATCGACTGAAATATATTGAAATTCCATATTTAGAATATATTGAGAAGAAACATTTTTTAAAATAATTTCATAAAGAATCTTAAATTCTATTTCTTATTCGAAATTAAAATTAAATTTGAATTATAAAATTGAAAAAATACTAAGTATGAGAACTAAATTTTTTATGTTGCCAATCATGCTTTTCTTGTTTTTATTCTCAGGAAAATCATTTGGTCAATTGAATGGTGCTAAGATTGATTTTAAGAAAGAGACGCACGATTATGGAAATGTTAAATTTGGTGGGAACGGAGAATGTAAATTTGAATTTACAAATACTGGAAACGCTCCATTAATTATTTCTGATGCAAAAGGATCTTGTGGTTGTACAGTTCCAACTTGGCCTAAAGAACCAATTGCTCCTGGAGCTAAAGGTTCAATTACGGTAAAATACGACACTAAAAGACCAGGTCCAATCGCTAAAAGTGTGACGATCACTTCAAACGCAACAAATGAGCCTACAAAGACATTGAGAATAAAAGGTAATGTTGCACCAGCTCCAGAAGGAGATTCCCCTGTAAATAATGCAGGTCCGAAAGCAAACTAAATTTTCAAACCTTTATATTTGTAATCCGTTTTCTTAGAAGACGGATTTTTTATTTTATGGAGACTCCATTTGCTTATTTTCCTAATTTACAATTGCTTTTTATAGGCAGCAGTGATTCTATAATAATAAGAGAAGAGAATTTAGACACCTTTGATGAATTTCTTAAGATTCATGCAGGGAAATATATTTTTACAGCATTTGGATATGATTTAAAAAATCAGTTTGAAAATTTAAACTCTTCCCACAAGGATGTTTTTGATTTTCCTGATGTATTAGCTTTTGTACCAGAACAAGTTATTGAATTATCGAAAGGTAATCCTACTATTTTATTTGGTGATAACCGAATTTCTGAACATACAAATGCATTCATTAAAAAAATTGTAGAAGATCAAGAAATACCATATCCACAGATCTCACTCTTACCCTCGATTGATAAAGAAACCTATATTCATCAAGTGAAATCTGTACAATCTGAGATACAGTATGGAAATTGTTATGAATTGAATTTTTGTCAACAGTACGTTGCGAATACAGTAGAATCATTTGATACGTTGGGTGTCTTTTTAAACTTATATCGTAAGACCAAATCTCCTTTTTCTGTTTATTTCCATTTTGATTCTTGGGAGGTAATGTGTTTGAGTCCAGAACGTTATTTGCAGAAAAACGGCAATAAAATTATTAGTCAACCCATTAAAGGAACCATACGTAGAGGTATAGATGAGTGTGAAGATCAAATTTTACAAAACAAGTTGAGAACAGATCGTAAAGAACAGTCTGAAAATGTGATGATAGTAGATTTAGTACGCAATGATTTGTCAAAAATCGCCACCAAAGGAAGTGTGAAAGTGGAGGAATTGTTTGGTATTTATCAATTTCAAACACTGCATCATATGATTTCGACTGTTTCTTGTGAACTCAAGCCTAATTTTTCGTTGTCTCAATGTTTAGAAGCTACATTTCCAATGGGGTCCATGACTGGTGCGCCAAAGAAAAAAGTGATGGAGTTGATTGAAAGTCATGAATCATTTAAACGCGGTTTATATTCGGGTGCTATTGGTTACATAGAACCCAATGGAGATTTTGATTTCAATGTCGTTATTCGTTCTTTATTTTATAATAATCGTTTACGAACACTGTCATGCGCAGTGGGTAGTGCTATTACAATAAAAGCCATTGCTGAAAATGAATACGATGAGTGTGAAGTGAAAATCGGCAATTTAATTCGCCCCTTTTTATGACTTTGGAGCTTTCTACATTTAAAAAGAAATGGGAATTTTTAGCTCATAGAAAAATTTTCATCGGTTTGAGTGGAGGGGTAGATTCCGTTGTATTGTTGAGGCTACTCGTGTTGTGTGGTTTTGATGTTGAAGCTTTACATGTAAATTATCAATTACGTGGAGCTGATAGTGATGCAGATGAGGATTTTGTGTGTGCGATATGTCAACAATTGAATGTTCCTTTGTTTGTAAAAAGAGTAAATACTAATTCGATATTAAAAAGTGAGGGAGGGAATCTTCAAGCATTAGCTCGGAATTTACGGTATGCCTTTTTTCAAGATTTTTTAGATGAAAATGAGCACGCTTTGTTGGCTTTAGGACATCATAAAAATGATCAAATAGAAACTTTTTTTTTAAATCTCGCTAGAAAATCGGGTCTTCGCGGTTTGGCTTGTATGTTGGAAATCGATCAGTCTAAAATTAGACCATTATTACATTTTTCAAAACAAGAAATTATTCGTTTTGCCATAAAGAATAATTGGAGTTGGAGAGATGATAAAAGCAATCTATCGCTGAAATATAGTAGGAATGTTTTGCGAAATAAATATATTCCTGAAATGCAACAACATGTTTCTAATATTGATGAGGCTGTTCTTACTCTGATTGATGCTTTTCAAAAGGAATTGAGAAAAGTTCAGGGCTCTATTTCTGATTTGGTAGAAAAGATAGTAAGAACTGGTTTTTTGAAGCAAGACGATTTTATTTTTTTATCTGATAATCAAAAGGTTGAATTGTTGTTTGCATTAGGTTTGAATTCGGTAGAACTTAAATCTTTTTATAAATTAGTTGAGATTCAAAAAGGGAAGTTCATAGAAACTCAAAAATTAGCACGGATTTTTAAAGAAAAAGAGGGTTTTTCATTTGAATATTATTTTCCAAAAGTTGAGATGACAATTTCTTTTAGTTATCCTGACAAATTACCGGATTCGTTCACTAAAAACGAATTCTATTTTGATGCTGATCTGATTCAAGGGGAAATTCGTTTGAGGACTTGGCAACAATACGATCGGATTAAGCCATTAGGAATGAAAGGAAGTAAATTGATTTCCGATGTGTTACATGATGGTAAATTAAAGTCTATTGAGCGAATACAATGGCCCGTTTTAGTAGACGATGAACAAGTTATAGCATGTCCGTTTCTCGTGGTTTCAAGAACAAAAATAGCAACGAATCAATCAGTTAAAATTATCTGTGTTAAAGTACAAAAGATTGTTAAAGGGTATTTATTTCCGTAGTTTTTAAATTCTACCTTAAATAATAGGTGTATTTTTTCTAATTTTTTTATTATGTTTGTGTATTAGTTCAATATTATCAGAATATTAACTGCAATAAAAACATTGGCTATGGATATTTCACAATACAAAACAATCGAAAAGGAATCGGTTTCTTCGATGACTTTTAATAAAGAAATAGAAATCGAACAACACGAAGATCTAAGACATCAATTAGAACAAGCTACACGTTTGGGGAATGGGTATCATTCAAAAGTTTCGATCTATTTTCATGATGATGAAGGGCCTAAAAGGGTCGAAACAACTATTTGGGCAACAGGTTCTAAATATATTTGTTTAAAAGGTGGTGTTTGGATTCCGATTAGCCGAATCGTAGAAGTTAAATATTAATAAAAATACGCTTAAGGTACTTTTTGTTACACAGAGATTGTCCGTTTTGTGTTAGATTTGTCTAATTCAAAACGGATTTTTTATTTTAAATACATTTGTATGAAGAATGTGATATTTAAAGGGTTGATTTTCTTTTTTTTATTAATAGTTAATAATCAAGCCTTCTCTCAATTTGGTCCTGATTGGCACGATAAAATTACTTGGGATTTTTCTATTGAAAAGAAAGATGAATCACATGCGTATGTTGTAGCAAATGCAAAGCTAAAAAAAGGGTGGCATGTCTATTCTGTCAATCATAATCCTGAAAAGGCTAGTTTTACCGGTACACCAACCAAATTAACTTTTGCACCATCTAAAAAATATAGGTTAATAGGAAAATTAATTGACACTAAAAAACCATTATTACACAATGATGACTTAGGTACATCATTGTATTTTGAAGGATCTGCTACGTTCAAACAAGAAATTGAATTTTTTCAGGACGCACCAGTGGATATCGCTTTAACCTATTCATTTATGATTTGTTCGGATGAATTTGGTTGTTTACCCCCTGTGGACGAACAAACAATTTTAAAAGCAACAGGTTACAAAGCAGTAAAGTTAGATGGACCAGTAAAAAGCGATTCTATAGAAAAAACAGAAGCTGAGAATAATGATGTTGCTAGAACTAAAAAAGAAACAACTAAAACATCAAATTCCGCAGTAAAAAAGAAACTAATTACTACTAAAAAATCGAAAGATACACTTTGGGTTATTTTTCTCAAAGGTTTTGGTGGCGGTTTAATTGCTTTATTGACACCGTGTGTGTTCCCTATGATTCCAATGACGGTTACTTTTTTTACTAAACGTTCGAAAACACGTACCAAAGGAATTGCAAATGCCCTATTATATGGGTTTTCTATCATTTTTATTTATGTTGCTTTAGGATTATTGGTTACAGCAGCATTAGGTCCTTCAGGGTTAAATGATTTATCGACGAATGTTTGGATGAATTTAATTTTCTTCGCCATTTTTATCTTTTTTGCTATTTCTTTTTTGGGTGCCTTTGAGTTAAGACTGCCTAATTCATGGGTGAATAAAGCAGATAGTAATGCTGATAAAGGAGGATTGATAGGAATTTTCTTTATGGCATTTACCTTAAGTTTGGTTTCTTTTTCATGTACTGGACCAATTATAGGTTCCTTACTAGTTGAGTCTGCCGCTGATGGTGCTATGTTAGCACCTGCAATTGGTATGGGAGGATTTGCTGTTGCGTTAGCCTTACCCTTTGCATTGTTTGCTGTTTTTCCAGGATGGTTAAATTCTTTACCTCAATCGGGAGGATGGTTAAATTCGGTCAAAGTAGTGCTGGGGTTATTAGAATTAGCCTTGGCGATGAAATTCCTCTCAGGTGTTGATTTAGCCTATCATTGGGGTATTTTAACACGTGAATTATTTGTTGCGATATGGACAGTAATTTTCTTTGTGATCGGGTTTTATTTATTGGGGAAATTAAAGTTTTCGCACGATTCTAATGTAGAAAAGTTGACAGTTACCCGTTTTATGTTTGCCTTATCCGCTTTCGTGTTTGGATTATACTTATTACCAGGAATGTGGGGGGCACCTTTACAATTAATTGATGGTGTTGCTCCGCCTAGAACTCACAGTGAAGATAATTTTAGTTTTGTTAGAGGTGAAGGTTCTGCTTCAAGTACTGCAAAGAGCACACATTATGAAGCATTCAAACCATACATGCACCCTGTTTCGGATGGAAGTATTATGGTCTTTCACGAACTAGAAAAAGCCAAAGAACTAGCAAAATTAGAAGGAAAAAATATTTTGCTTGATTTTACTGGTCATAATTGTGCTAATTGTCGTCGTACAGAATCAAAAATTTGGTTAGATCCATCTATTAAACCTTTATTACAAGATAGTTTAATCATTGTTTCGTTGTATGTAGATGATAGAACACCTTTACCTTTAAATGAGCAAAAGTTTTCGAAAGCGTTACAAGCTAAAATGACAACGATAGGGATGAAATGGTCGGATTATGAGATTACACACTATAATCAAATAACCCAACCCTTGTATGTCTTGATTGATGCTGATGGAAATGATATTTCTGCACCGATGGGGTATGAACCGAATGTTGAGAAATATAAAGCGTTTTTGAAAACGGGTCTTCGAGAATCTCAGACACCTCTTTGAGGGGCTCAGACCACGTATTAACTTCTTTCTTCCCAGATTTGGATTAGTTCCACACAAGTAGCTACAGCTTTCTCCATATCTTGTACACTTACGTATTCGTGACGTGAATGAATTGCCATTTCACCCGTGAAAATATTCGGACAAGGTAAGCCCATAAAAGATAGTTTCGAACCGTCAGTACCCCCACGAATAATCGTTGCTTCTGATTCTATACCAATACGTTTCATGGCTTCTATGGCATAATCTGTAACGAAAGGGACTGTATTTAAGACTTCCTTCATGTTTCGGTATTGTTCCTTAATTTCGAAAGAAGTTTCTAGTTCTGGATACTTGCTTAGTACATCATTTACGATGTTTTGTAAACGCGCTTCGTGTTCAATTAATTTTTTCGTATCATGATCTCTGATGATGAAATTTAGGGTTGCCGTTTCTAATTCTCCTTTGATGGAAGTAGGGTGAACAAAACCCTCTCTTTTTTCAGTTGTTTCGGGAGACCATTCATTTTTTGGTAAAGCAGCTACTATTTCCGATGCCACTTTTATGGCATTCACCATTTTACCTTTTGCATAACCTGGGTGAGCACTTTTTCCATGAATGGTAATCGTAACACCATCAGCAGAAAACGATTCGTCTTCCAAAGAACCCAATGTTCCACCATCCAAGGTATAGCCGTAATCTGCATTTAATTTTTTCATGTCTAATTGTTCTACACCACGACCTACTTCTTCGTCCGGGGTAAACAAAATGTGTACATCTCCGTGTTTCACTTGTGGGTTTTTTACAAGATAATGTGCAAAGTCCATGATGATTGCAATGCCTGCTTTGTCATCTGCTCCTAATAAGGTTAAACCACTTGCAGTAACGATATCATCTCCGATTTTACTTTTTAAATAAGCGTGTTTTTCAGTAGTGATGATTTGTGTTGGATCGTCTGGTAATACAATTGGCGCACCTGAGTAATTTTTGTGTACAATTGGTTTTACGTTTGTACCACTGCAATCAGGCGCTGTATCCATGTGTGAGCAAAAACAAATGGTAGGAATTCCTTTTTTATCAGAATTCCTTGGAATAGTTGCATATACATACCCCCACTTATCCATTTCAGCATCATCGATTCCCATTGCTTTTAATTCTTCTACTAGAACTTTGGCTAAATCTTTTTGTTTTTCCGATGAAGGAAAAGTAGGGGATAGGGGATCGGCAGTAGTATCGATTTGAACGTATTTTAAGAAACGTTCTAGGACTGTATGGTTATAGTGATGCATGTAGTATTTTTTTCAAATGTATTGATTTTCTTTTCTTTTTCCGCAAAAGAAAAGAAACAAAAGAAAGCTAGTTTCAATTCGTTCATAAAATAAGGAGACATGGATTTCGCTTCGATTTTTTATAAACCAAAAAAGCTGTCCTTGAGGGACAGCTTTAGGTATGTTTTCTAAAAAGATTAGAAAATTTCGTTTGGAGCGAAGTGGAAAGCACCTTCTCTTTCAGCGCTAGCGTCAGCATCTGAACCGTGAACTGCATTTCTTCCTTTGCTTTCAGCATATAATTTACGGATAGTTCCATCAGCAGCTTCAGCAGGATCAGTAGCACCGATTAATGCTCTGAAGTCAGCTACTGCATTGTCTTTCTCTAAAATAGCAGCGATGATAGGACCAGAAGTCATATACTCAACTAATTCACCATAGAAAGGTCTTTCAGCATGCTCGATATAGAATTCTTTTGCTTGAGCTTCACTCAAATGAGTAAATTTCATAGCTTTAATTTTGAATCCTTTAGAAATGATTAAATCTAAAATTTTACCAGCGTTTCCACCTTCAATCGCGTCTGGTTTCAACATTGTGAATGTTCTGTTTGTTGCCATTTTTTCTAATTTTTGGACAAATATAGATAGAAAACTTTGTTATTGCTTAAAGCAAATATTAACATACGTTGAAAACTGGTAAAATTAAAAGAGTTAGGTTAATCTAACTTTTTTAAGTATATTTGTTTAATGTACGATTATACTCATGTTTTTATCTTCGTAAAATGGATCAAATAGTTGGTTATTTCAGTTCGATAGACCCTGCTTTCGCTGCTTTATTAGCAACCACTTTTACTTGGTTGGTCACCGCAGCAGGGGCTTCTTTTGTTTTCTTTTTTAAAACGATGCACAGAGCTGTGTTAGATGCGATGCTTGGTTTTACTGGAGGTGTCATGGTTGCTGCAAGTTTTTGGTCCTTATTGAATCCTGCAATAGAAATGTCGGAAAAAATGTATCCAACTATGAAGTGGATGCCTGCAGCAGTTGGTTTTGGATTGGGGGCGATGTTTTTATTTTGTTTAGATAAATGGTTACCCCATTTACATATCAATTTTAAAGAAGAAGAAAAAGAGGGTACTAAAACCCAATTGCATAAGTCTATTTTGCTAGTGTTAGCCATCACGCTACATAATATACCAGAAGGATTAGCAGTAGGTGTATTGTTTGGAGCTGCTTCTTTGGGAATTGATGGTGCTACTATTCCTGCAGCTATTGCTTTGGCTATTGGAATAGGAATTCAAAATTTTCCGGAAGGTTTTGCTGTTGCCATGCCTTTAAGAAGAATTGGAATGAGTCGATTTAAAAGTTTTTGGTATGGTCAACTTTCCGCAATTGTGGAACCCGTTGCTGGAGTTATTGGAGCGTTGGCAGTTATTTACATGCAACCTATTTTACCTTTCGCCCTTGCTTTTGCTGCAGGTGCCATGATTTATGTTGTGGTAGAAGAAGTTATTCCAGAAACCCAGCGGGATAAATATACAGACATTGCTGTGCTTGGTTTTATAGGTGGTTTTTTGGTGATGATGATTTTGGATGTAGCTTTGGGGTGAGATTGGAAGATTACAGATTAGCAGATTGAAAGATTAGTAGATTTTACCTTTTTTCATCGCCAAAAAAAGTAAAGCCAAATCCCGATAGCTATCGGGACTAGTCCTCGGAAATTCGACTACCCACTAACAAACGCCGCTAAAAATTATAAACTCGTCGTTCCTACTCAAACAGTATAATTTTTTACGCTTACTTATTGTTGTGGGGCCCAGTCTACATTTCCTAAGGGACATTTAGATTACGAAGACGCTGTCGCTTTAGAATCGAAGCGAGATTTTAATTAAACATTAAGCATTAAAGTTAAACATTATTTCTTGTAGGTCCCAGTCTACATTTCCTAAAGGACATTTAGATTTCGATACCGCTCTCGCTTTTTTGGGGTTGGATTCGGTCTTGTGTCTTTAAATATAAAAGTTTTATGTCTTGATTATTTATTCTCAGCGAACTTTGTGAACCTTTTTTTCTTTGTGTTAGTTGTTTTTATCATATAGTACTCAGAGGTATCGCAGAGGTCACGGAGTAGGATAGATTAAAATTGAAGTGCGGATTTCAATTAAACATCAATCAATAAAAATTAATCATTCTTAAGTCCGTTACTCTTGTTCTAAAAATAAGGCGACATTTAGATTACGAAGACGCTATCGCTTAAAATCGAAGCGAGATTTTAATTAAACATCAAGCATTAAAAATTAATCATTCTTATGTGCGTTACTCTTGTTTTAAAAATAAGGCGACATTTAGATTACGAAGACGCTATCGCTTATAGAAATCTTCTGTGATATAGAATACAGTATCGATAAAATATAATACTCCATTTTTTGTTAATACATTTTCATCGTGTAAATCTTCAATAATTATTCCTAATTCTGAATTTTTATAATCATTATTTCTAATGTTTAAAAATCCATTGGCCTCCATAAATTTTTTTACATGATTTAGATTGGTTGGGGAAGTGATTTTGATGAATTTTTGCTCAATCACAGAATATAATGTATTATCTTCTTTAAGAAAACCTAATAGTTTATAACTTGTGTCAGGGAAGAAATAATTATGTAAAAGTAGATTGTTGAAATAATCAACCCAAGATTCATAATAAATTGAGTCGTTTAATTTGTATACAAATTGATTATCCTTGAGGTAAACACGTTGTTCGGCACCTTCACTTACATAGTTAGAAACATCAAAAGATTTAAACCAAAGACTATGTTTCGAAACGAATAATTCTAATTTCTCTGTTTCTTGTTTTTTGAAGTGCTTTTCTGTTTTAGTAATTCCACTTGTTTTTTCGCACTTTCTAAGGTAATTGGTGATTGTTTGGATAATAGCTCCATCGCTAGCTTTGCTCTCTCCTGAAATGATATTGTATAATTCATTTTTAATGATATTATTCATTCTCAAAATTATAAAATAAAATGAAGATTTGAAAGGTAAAATAGTAACTTCTACCTTTTTTCATTGCCAAAAAAGGTAGAGCCAAAAAGTCTAGCGCTGTATTTTTATCACTTCGTTTCACTTCTGAAATTTCGACCACTTCGGTGATCACTGACGTGCTTCCTCGTGGTACCCGAATTTCAGTGCGTTATTCTTGTTCTAAAAATAAGGCGCATTTTAGATTTCGAGGTCGCTATCGCTTTGGAGTTCGCATCTAAATAAAAAATCCTCCCCCTTAATCCCCCTCCTGAGGGGAAAACAGATCTACCTTCGAAATTTATACATTGTGAATGGATTAAATTTCTCCCTTTGGAGGGAGACACAGAGGGAGGACAAATGAATATCGAGGTAGCTTTCGCTTTTATGCTTCGGCAAGCTCAGCATAACAATTGACACTTTTCAATCATTCATCAACAAACTTTCATTATAAAGCATTAAAATTTAAACATTTTAAAAAGTTTGTTTTGTAGTTTTGAGAAAAAAAATCTTTGATGAGGTTTACAGTTATTTTTTTATTGATATTCATATTTTCTTTTTCGTTTGCAGGAGATTATAAGCAAGCTGTTAGAGAGGAGATTTCTAAACAGTTTGGAAATGCCGCGAATGAGGAGTCGATTTTATTGGATTACAATCATTTTGTGGTAATGCATGCAGATACCTTTGTTGTTCCTGTTGGTTATCATTACGTTTTTGAAGTGAAACATGGGAAAATAAAGCGATTAGATAAAAGTACTTTTCATGGTGGGAATTTTGGTAGGTATCTATTTACTTGGAAGAATACCATTTACGCATTAGGTGGGTATGGATTTTTTAATACCAACAACAACCTTGAATACTTTAATGCAAAATTAGAAGGTTGGGCAGTAGATAAAACAGAGGGGACAAAGCCGAATTATATTTTAGGTGTTGCATTCAAGTTAGGTAATAAAATTATTTCATTCAATAACTTTAAATCGGGTAATCTCATTGAGAAAGATATTCTTGATTCAGCGATTTATATACTTGATTTAAAAACTAAAAAATGGTCAAAAAAAGCACTTAATCAAAATGCGTGCATACAAGGTAGGGTGTTTTATACAAATGACTTTGTCATTTCGATTGGTGAATTAGAGTCAATTTTAGTATCTAGAAAGAATATGAAGTTTGTGCGAGTTAAAAATGAAGCGTTAGGCTTAGATTTGATTCACAATACGTTAAAAGAAGTTCAAAATAATACCTTACTATTACATTCATTTGTAAATCATCGAAAATCGCCATTAGAAGTAAAAATCAATTTAGAAACTATTTGGAAAGACCATCCGAAAGACCATTTGATTGTTTCCGGAATAGCTAAGCGCGGTATTCACATTTCCTTTTGGACTTATTTGGTAATAATTGGTTTGATTTCGTTTGCAGTAGTTTACTTTTTCAGGAGGAATAAGTCATCAAAATTAGTGGCTGATTATAATGAATTAGAATTGAAATTATTGGGTAAAAATAGCCTGCTAAATACCGAAGAACTTGATGAATTACTAGGTATCGAACACATGGATGTTGACAGTAAAAAATTCAAAAGAAATAGAATGATTAACGAGATGAACCAACGTCATCCTGATTTTATAACGCGAATCAAAGACGATACCGATAAACGTCGTTTTTTATATCAAATTAAAAAATAGAGAGTTAATGTCATTTTTTGAGGTTTCAAAAATTGGTTTGCAACCGGTGTGAAACAGAAATGAAACTAAAAAGCAACTGAAATAGGCAGTTAAAACTCTTAATCCTAAGTTTATTTGTTTGCAAATCAATGTAAACGAATGAACAATGAGACGAAAATGGATTCGTTTTTTTCTTTTTCTTATCTTATTTTTTGGTCTATCTCCTTGTTTTTGGTCTAGCGAAAGTAAGATAGAAACATTTTACTTGAAAGACTTTATTGTTCATCGCAAAGAAACTTTGTGTTTGGTGATTGAAAAAAGCACCTTTCACAGCCATACGCTTTCATTGAAGATTCCTTTAAATCAATACTCTACTAATAAAAAAACAAACTTTTTGTATTTCAATTCTAAAAAAGGGTTGAAAAGGATAGATATTTCAAAGAAAATTAAGGGAATTAAAAACGATCGGTATATTGGGATTTATACGTTTATCATAATCTTTTTAATACTAGGTTTTTCTTATCTATTTATTAAAAGAAAATCTTTAATCTCAAATTTTAAGGGAACATCACCCATTGAAAAACACAGTTTTTATGAAAAGATCATGGCCTATGAAGGCCAACCACTCCGAACGAATCAAATTGACGAATTATTTGATATTCAAAAATTGTCTTATGATAGCCGAAAACTCAAACGTCATCGGTTGATACAAGAAATAAACAAAAAACACCCCAATCTAATTCAACGCGTAAAGGATAACGAAGATCAACGTAAATACTTATATATCATTAATAAGTAATGGAAGTTAACCGGTTTGAAACCGAAATGAAACTAAAATATACCGTTGTTTTGGGGAGGAATGGGGTTATTTGTGGAGTGTTTAAAATTTAAAATTATGAAACTAAAATTATGTATTGTAGTGGTAATCGGGATGATTTTTACTACTAAAGTGTTTTCACAAAATATACCAAGTTATGTTCCTAAAAGTGGATTGGTTGGTTGGTGGCCGTTTAATGGTAATGCTAATGATGAAAGCGGAAATGGTAATAATGGTACAAATAGTGGAGCAATGTTGACTAAAGATAGATATGGAAAAATAAATAGTGCGTATAGTTTTAACGGCCTAAATAATTATATAGTTACTCCTAGAAAAAACTTAACAAATTTCTCATTATCCATATGGTGTAATACAAATCAGCTTGATCAATATACAAGTTTAGTTGATGCATACCAAGAAAACTGGGAGGTATATCTTAAAAATTTTAGTCCAACTTTTACTGCATGGATTTCTGCCCCTGGTAACTATAATGAGAATGTTTCTGAAACTAGTATTAAAAAAAATGAATGGAATCATCTTGTTTTCACCTATTCAACTAGTGAAACAAAAATTTATTTAAATAATAGTTTGATCTCGATATTTAAAAATATTAATATTACTAATAGTACAAATGGTAATTTTTATTTCGGAGCAAGTATATCTGGTAATGAGCAATATTTTAATGGAGTTTTAGATGATATTGCTATTTATAATAGAGTTTTGACTAGTGAAGAAGTTAATCAACTATATGGAGGTTGTATAAAGGAAATAGCTAATTTGAATCCAATTGTTTCACCAATTTATAAAAATAGTAATTCATTACTATTAAGCGCGCAACCAACAGGTGGTGTTTTTAAAGGTAATGGAATTAACTCAAATTCTTTTAATCCTTCTATTGCGAAATTAGGAACAAATAAGATTAATTATTTATTTACTAATTCAAGCGGATGCAATGATAGTACGATTTTTTCCTTAATCGTTTCAGACACTTTAGGTCAAACGTGTACTAAAACTATTTACGATACTATCACTACCCAAGAAACGGTTACAGACACCTTAAAAATTAAGGTAGGATTAACCACAGGGTTATTTGCTAATCAACAACATGTAATTCAAATGTATCCAAATCCTACTGCTTCTGATTTATTGATTGATTTTGGAAATCAAGAAAAATTGAAAGGTTACAATTTGATTATTAGTGACCTTGGAGGTAAACAAGTGTATAAGGAAGATATACAAAATCAGAAATCTACTATTAAGTTGAGTTCTTTGGGTGCTAAAGGTATTTATGTGGTGAATATACTTGATGGAAACAGTAAGGTATTGGTTGTTAAACAAATTATATTGGAATAAGATGAAAGCGAAAACATACAAAAGTTCAGATTTTTTAGGACCTCAAAATTTAAGTTCATTTGGGATAAAAATAACACCAACACTTACTTTGGGCCTAGAAGAGTTTAATTTTATTGATATACTGAAAGAGAATAAATTAGCCTTCGTTCCTGCTTTTAGTACACGTATAAGACAAGATGTAGATAGCTTGGAGTTGTTTTATTATGATAAGGAAAATAGAACTAATGTGAAATATGCTGAGTTGAAAGGTGTTCAACAAGTTAAAAATGAAGAGGTAGAGTCAATTCGAACTATGTTGGATACTGTATTTGAAAATCAAGTTCTTGCAAATGAAAGGTGGGAACTAGTTTTTGGAAAAGAGTCTGAAAATGCAAAGGATCGATGGAAAAAATACTACCAAACAAATTCTGTTTTTCCGAAAAGAAGAGATGAATTAAGGTTTGTTTTGAATGTTAAGTATGAGGAAATAAATTTCGATTTTAAACCTGCAAATTTTGTTAATCTAAACTTTGCTAGGAATTTATATAATTAAGAATAATACAAATCTTAAAATAAATTATAATGAATACGACCGGATTTTTATATGCAATATTTTTTAGTGTAATTATGTTTTTATCATTATATGCACTTGGTTTTTTTCATAATATGAAGAAATATTCTTTACTGAGCCAAACAAAATCTAATATCAAGTTAGTTAGAAATTTAGTAATTGGTTTGTTAACATTTTTAATTATTGGTTTTTTATTTAAGAATCAAAATAAGTATTCTAAAAAGAATCAAATAGAAAATTCAAAACCAGAAATTTCTATTACAGAAAAAAGATTAAGATGTTTAAGAATGTTTGGGGGTGTAACACCAGGAATGTCAGCATGGGAACAAGCACAAGCAGAATGTGTTGCTAATAATAGCGAAAGTGCTTGTGAATGTATGGTTATTTTATCAAAATGATTTATTGAATTATAAATAAATAAAATTTATGAATAATAATTTATTTAAATGCCCAGATTGTGACAAAGATGTTAGTAGGTCTGTAAAGGTATGTCCGCATTGTGGAAATAATAAAATCCAAAAGCAATTAAGATTAAAAGAATGGGAGAATATGGATCCTTCAAAAAAGAAAAAAATTATTTATGGTGTAGGAATTTTTCTTTTTGTCTACATAGTCTTTATGTTTTGTTTTGTTGAGGATAAACCAGACCCTTGTGATTGTTATAATGTTTTAAATATTCCTACAGAAAGAATGATAGATGATAATGGAGAAAGATATGGTATGCCTTTTCCAATTATTCCATTAAATAATGAAGACTTTAAAAAATATAAAAGTTGTTATGATGCTTATGCAGGACCTGCAGGTGCACATATAAAATGTAATGAAAAATAAATTATATGTATTGTAGAAATTGTAGTAACGAAGTATCTGATAAAGCAATAGTTTGTGTTTCATGTGGTACACCTCCAAAATCTGGAGATAAATATTGTTGGAATTGTAATTCTTCAACAAATGCTAATGCAGAAATCTGTTTAAAATGTGGAGTGGGTTTAAAAAATCAAAATACTGAAAGTAAAGATTGGTTAACGACGTTAATTTTATGTTTCTTCTTAGGATTTTTTGGTGTTCACAGGTTTTATACTAAGCATATTGGGATAGGTGTTGCTCAACTTTTAACAGGTGGTGGATGTGGTATTTGGGCTTTGGTTGATTTTATTATGATATTAACTGGTAGTTATAAAGATGCAGATGGTAATGAACTTGTTAAAAAATAAATTAAATAAAATAACTAGAAAAAAGCATTTATTGATTGTTTGGGTAAGTCCTTTATTGTTAGGTTTTTTGCCTATAAAATTTATACTTGATAATAAAACAATCTGTATTTGGAAAAATCTTTTTGATATTGATTGTCTAGGTTGTGGAATTACCAGATCAATATTGTTAGTATTTCATTTTGAGTTTTCGAAAGCATTTGAGTGTAATAGTATTGTTTTTATAACATTTCCACTGATTTCAATAATCTGGACAAAGTATATATTAAAACGAATATTTTAAAATTAAATTTATGAATAAACAAAATTATATTGAACATCAATTTCTAAATGAAAAATTCTTCATTCCTACTTGGAAAATAAAGACATTAGTTTTAGGTACATTCAATCCGAGTTGCGGAGAAAAGACAGATTATTTCTATGGACGTTATCAAAATAATTTTTGGAGGACAATTGAAAATATATACAATCTTGAAAATGCTTGGTTTCAGGATAATTTAGTACGCAAGTTAAATTTTATGAAACAAAATGAGATTGGTTGCACAGATATAATTAAATCTTTAACATTTTCAGATAAAGTTGAAAGAGAAGATATTTGTGGTACAGGATACAGAGATCAAATTTTATTTACTAAATATAAATGTACCTTAACATATAATTTTGAAGATATTAAAAAATTCATTAAAAAAAGTAACGTAAATAAAATCATTCATACATGGGGTAAACGAGATAAACCAAATGAATTCAAAAATCAGTTAAATGATTTAAAATTATTTTGTTCTCAAAATGGTATTTCGTTTATAAATGATTGTCCTTCACCTAGTGGTCGATTTAAAAGTCAGACACACAAAGAAAAATTAATTGATTTTTATAGAAAACATTTATAATAAAACAGATTTACATTGATTCTATTTAATTTTTAATTAGTATCAATTATGTATCTTTTTTGCTTTGTATTTTTAACTAAGAGGGAACAGAGTAAAAGGAGATATGAGATCAACTATAATGGTGTTGAGTTTTCCTCAGCGAACTTTGCGTACCTTTTTTTCTTTGTGTTTTTATTTTTTAACACAGAGATCACGGAGGTAGCACAGAGGTCACGGAGATTTGCTAAATAATCTGTTTGGTTTTCCTCAGCGAACTTTGTGAACCTTTTTTTCTTTGTGTTTTATTTTTTAACACAGAGTGCACGGAGGTCTCACAGAGTACACGGAGACATGAAGATTAACTAGATAAGGTGTTGAGTTTTCCTCAACGAACTTTGCGTACCTTTTTTTCTTTGTGTTTTATTTTTTAACACAGAGATCACGGAGGTAGCGCAGAGGTCACGGAGATTTGCTAAATAATCTGTTTGGTTTTCCTCAGCGAACTTTGCGTACCTTTTTTTCTTTGTGTTATATTTTTTAACACAGAGTTCACAGAGGTGGCACGGAGAGCACAGAGGTATCGCAGAGATCACGATGAGAAATAAAATTAACTTCTACCTTTTTTCATTGCCAAAAAAGGTAGAGCCAAAAAGTCTAGTCCTCGGAAATTCGACTACCCACTAACAAACGACACTAAAAATTATAAACTCGTCGTCCCTCCTCAAACAGTATAATTTTTTACGCTTACTTATTGTTGTGGGTCCCAGTCTACATTTCCTAAGGGACGGTTGAGATTTCGAAGACGCTATCGCTTTTTAGGGGTTGGATTCGGTCTTTTGTCTTTAATCTAAAAGTCTTATTTCTTAATAAATTTTACTATTCATAGATTTTACATTTCGTTTTTCATTATAAACTCTCTAAAATTTTCTTTGTCGATAATTTTACCTATCGCATTATATTGATTTATAAAGGATAAAGGGATTTTAGCTTTTCCTTTGATGTTCCATTTAAATTCGTATGCAGTAAGTTGTCCATTTGTTTCTTCTACAAAATCAATTTCTTGTTTTTGAACTGTTCGCCAGAAATAGTTGTTGGTATAAAGTTGGTTGTATTGTTGTAGTTTTATTCGTTCTGAGATTAAAAAGTTTTCCCAAAGTGCTCCCTTGTCTGTTCTTAATTCCAATGGGTTTAGGTTGTTGATAATCATATTACGTAACCCATTATCATAAAAATAGATCTTTCTATTGTTTTTGATTTCATTACGTTGGTTTCTGCTGTAACTGTTTAAACGGAATATAATGTAAGCTTTCTCTAATAAATCGATGTATTTAGAGACTGTATTTTTGTCAATTTGTAAGAGATTAGCTAATTCATTGTAGGATACTTCACTTCCGATTTGTAAGGCTAATGCTTTTAAAAGTTTATCCAATAATTCTGGTTTTTTGATTCCTGTAATGGATAGTACATCTTTGTATAAATAACTTGTAGTAAGTTGTTTTAATATTTCTCCTGCATCAGATCTGTTATTTAACACATCAGGGTACATTCCGTAAATGAGACGTTCTTCTAGTTGTGTATTCGCTTCTAAATACCCTACATGATTTTCAAATTCTTCCCAACTTATAGGGAATAGTTGGTATTCAAACTTTCTTCCTGTTAAAGGTTCTTGGGTGGATTGATTTATTTCCAATGCTGAAGAACCACTTATTAATAATTGTACTTCTTTGAATTGATCGATAATCATTTTAGCAATGAGTCCAATGTCTTTTATTCTTTGAGCTTCATCGATGAAAATGAGTGTGTTTTTTCCAATAATTGAACGCAATTTCGAAACCCCAGTATTTTCTAATAAATTTCTTATTTCTGGATCATCTCCATTTAGAAATAAAAAATCTTTTCCTTCTAAGCATGTGTTTATTAAAGTAGTTTTTCCTACTTGTCTAGGACCTAATAAAACAATCGCTTTACCTTTGTTAAACTTTTCGTTTAGCTTTTGAAATAACTCTCTTTTAATCATAATCACCAAATATACTATATTTTTAGTGAATGTAATCACCAATTATATATGTTTTTTGGCGAGTGTAATCACCGAATATATATGGTTTTTGGTGATTTAGTAGAGTTTTCTACCTTTTTTCATTGCACCGCTTCGGCAGGCTCAGCGAGACACTTACAAACGACGCTAAAAATTATAAACTCGTCGTCCCTCCTCAAACAGTATAATTTTTTACGCTTACTTATTGTTGTGTGTCCCAGTCTACATTTCCTAAGGGATGGTTGAGATTTCGAAGTCGCTATCGCTTAAAATCGAAGCGAGATTTTAATTAAACATCAAGCATTAAAAATTAATCATTCGTATGTGCGTTACTCTTGCTCTAAAAATAAGGCGCATTTTAGATTTCGAGATCGCTAACGCTTTTAAGATTGAAGTACGATTTTTAATTAAACATTAAGCGTTAAAAATTCAACTTTTTTTGATTTTCTCATTACAACTATTTGATTACATTTATATTTATTTTCGAAATCTATGGAAAACAATCAATTTCAAAAACCTTTAATCTATTCCCTGTCATTATTCTTAGGATTAACAATTTTAGGTTATTTTATTTTCAAAGGGTTTAAAACGTTTAGCGATAAAGATCGGATCGTGACAGTGAAAGGGTTGGCAGAAATGAATATGAAGGCTAACGGGTCTTCGATTTCGATTCGTTTTTCTTTTTCTGGAGATGAACTTCAAGATGTTATCAAAGCAACAGAGAAAAAAAAGAAAGCAATTTTAACTTTTTTGAAAAAATCGGGTTATGCAAGTAAAGATTTATTCGTATCTGATTTGAGTGTGACTGATTACGAAAAATACTATGAAAATCAATGGGTAGAGGGGAAAGAAGTGCAAGTGAAAATTGATCGTTATGTTATTTCTCAAAATATTGAAATCAATTTTAATCAGGTAGAAAAAACAGAATCAAATGCTTCAAAAATCACCTTAGATTTGGTAAGTAACGGTTTGACTTCGCATGTATCTACGAGTTATACTTTCCCTGAATTAAATACCATCAAGCCGAGATTAATAGCGGCAAGTACGAAGAATGCACGTATTTCAGGAGAACAATTTGCGAATGATTCTCAGGCGAAATTAGGGAAAATCAAAACCGCATCCCAAGGTCAAATTTCGATTGCAGGCGATTATAATTATTCCGATGAAAATGGAGGAAATAATGAAGTTCCAGAAGAACCTTATATGCGTAAGGCAAGAGTTGTGAGTACAATCGTATTTTTCTTAGAATAAGATGAAACAAATCATTTTTAGTTTATTGTGTTTATTATCAGTTTCGTACTCGATTGCACAAACACAAGGAGTTGCCTATACCGCTGTTGGTAAAGGAGTTGCTACCACATTTTTGACAGATTATCAATGTTTAGGAATCAATCCTTCTGCTTTGGGATGGGGTACCGGTTATGATGATAAAAAATGGACGATGGGGTCCTCAGAATTTGCCTTCGGAATGTATTCGGATGTATTGACAAGTCAAAAATTAAAGAATTTTTCAAATGCACTTTGGTCCTCCATCAAAGGGGATACTTCAAATGCTTTTGATTGGACTAAACAACGGGCCGCTGTAGCAGATTATGCCTTAGCCGGGGTGAGTGTTTTTGCAGATTATAATTGGGCGGGAGTTTCTTTTCAAGGTAAACGTTTTGGTGGTATTGCTTTTAATATCCATGAGAATTACCAATTTTATTCGAAGTTGAATCAAACAACTACCGATGCTGTCATCAATGGTCGTTTGGCTTCCTTGTTTGACTCGTTAACCTTGAATCTGAATGGAATTGATGTCAAAGTGGCCAATACTGGAAGTTTATCACCAGATTCAATGAATGCGGTGGTTTCAGGTACAATGTCAGTTCCTTTGAATTTAGCGAGCATTCTAAATGGAAGTAATATTAAAATGTCATGGAATCGTTCTTTTAATTTAGGCTACGGAAGAAAAGTATTTGGTATTGAAAATGTAGTAGAGGTGTATGCAGGAGTAGGGGCGAGATTGATAAAGTCTATGGCAATGTTTGAGTTAGATGCAACAGCTGAAAAAATCAATTTGTATTCTTCCTTGTCGCCGATTTTTAAAATCAACTACCAAGATATATTAACCAGAGGAAAATCAATTTTTAATTATTCTGGGGGTATTCCTCCCGCTGTAGGTTCTGGGTATGGCGTGGATCTTTCCGCTAGTACGTTGCTTTTTGGAAAACTAAAAGTAGCAATGGCTGTAACGAATTTAGGTTCTGTAACTTATGATCGTAATGTATATCGAGTAAAAGACACATTGGTTACATCCATGCAACTTAGTGGGTTGAGTGACGTAAATTTAACTAAGTCAGTCAATCAATTGATTTCCAAAGGAGGTTTACTTACGTTGGAAGGAACTGAGAAATATACCTTGGCTAATGCTGCTTTATTTCGTTTTGGGGCTAGTTTTCATTACAAAAAACGCTTAGCATTTGGTATGGACTTAGTAGCACCTTTCAATAAATCGAATCCAGGGAGTATTCAAAACACCGTTATTTCTTTTGGAGGAGATGTACGTGTATTCAAATGGTTACAATTAAGTGCTGGTTTTTTTGGAGGAGGATTATATAAAAATAACATTCCTTTAGGTATTAATTTCATCAAAAATGATGGGGCTTATGAGTTTGGTATAGCTTCTAGAGATATTCTGACTTTCTTCAACGAAAACACTCATAATCTTTCCTTTGCTATGGGATTTGCTAGGTTTAGGTTTTAATGTAGATTAGCAGATTACAAATTAGCAGATTACAGATTGGAAGATTACAAATTACAGATTAAAAGATTGCAGATTATAATCTTTTAATCTGAGTTAAGCATCTGGAATGTTTGGTTCTACGAGTTTTTTGAGTTTTTCGAGTGATTCTTGCCAACCTAGGTAACACATTTCAACGGGTATCATGCTAGGTATGCCCTCTTGGGTTGCGATGATTTCAGTACCGCATAACACTTTGCGTAATTCTATGGTTGTAATCATTTCTCCGGGCATATTAGGGTCGTCGAATTTGTCAGTGTATTTGATAAATTCATTAGGTTTGATCTCCAAATATTCACCACCAAAGGAATGACTACTTCCAGTGCCGAAATTAGTAAATGACATTTTATACGTACCGCCTACGCGCACATCCATTTCATGGACTTTACACACAAAGCCATAGGGTGGAAGCCAAGCAGCCATGGCGTCTGCATCTGTAAATGCTTTGAATACTTTTTCTGGAGCTGCCGTAAAAACTCGGTGTAAGGTAACTTTGTTGGTTGACATGGTTCGTTAGGTTTTAGTTAAACTAAATATAGTAATTTATTTAAAATTGATTGATGTTTCTATGTTACTTGGGTTTAAATAAAAAGTATCCTATCTCTTAATCTCCCTCCAAAGTAGGGAAACAAAAAATCTTCCAATTTTTAATTTTTAATCTGCAATCTTTCAATTTTTAATCTTCTAATCTATTTTTCTGACTTTAATCATGTTTTTGGTTGAGTAGTATCATTCTGTGGCGATTTCAATCTTCATTACTTTGCTTAGTAAATATATTAAAACTGAGCGTATGCCATTTTATCAAAAAAACGGAACAATCCCTAACAAGCGTCATGTAGTGTCGAGACAATCAAACGGGAACTTATATCATGAAGAGTTAGTGGGTACAGAAGGTTTTTCAGGAATGTCTTCTTTGGTATACCATTTACATCCACCGACAATGGTGAAAGAGATGGGGGAACCATATTCTGTGAAACCGAAAATTGCTGTTACTGAAAATTTAAAGTGTTTGAGTTTTGCTGGTTTTGAATTGAAGCCAGAGGCAGATTACATTAAAAGTCGTAAAACACTTTTTGTAAATAACGATATGCACATCGGTCTTGCAGCACCTCAAAAATCAACTCCTTATTTCTTTAAAAACGCGGATGCAGATGAAATGATTTTTATCCACGTTGGAAAAGGTACATTAAAAACGATGTATGGTAAAATTGATTTCGAATATGGTGATTATGTGATTATTCCTAGAGGAACCGTTTACCAATTGGATTTTGCATCAGAGGAAAATAAATTATTAATCGTTGAATCTTTTAGTCCGATTACAACGCCTAAGAGATACCGCAATCAATACGGACAATTATTAGAGCATTCTCCATTCTGTGAGCGTGACATCAAATTGCCTTATGGGTTAGAAACGCATGCTGAAACAGGGGAATTTGTAATTAATATTAAAAAACAAGGAAATATTTATCCTTATACGTATGCTACACATCCATTTGATGTAGCAGGGTGGGATGGGTATCATTTTCCTTATGCATTTTCTATCTTCAATTTTGAGCCAATCACAGGTCGTATTCACATGCCACCACCAATTCATCAAACATTTGAAGGTAATAACTTCGTAATCTGTTCATTCGTGCCTCGTATGTATGATTATCATCCAGATGCAGTTCCTGCACCATATCACCATAGCAATATCGATTCTGATGAGTTATTATACTATGTTGATGGTGATTTCATGAGCCGCAATGGCATTCAAAAAGGACAAATTACCTTACATCCTGGAGGTTTACCCCATGGTCCACATCCAGGCGCTATCGAAAGATCAATCGGTAAAAAAGAAACGAATGAATTAGCGGTCATGATAGATCCGTTCAAACCGGTAATGATTACAGAAGAAGCGTTAGGTTTGGAAGTGAAAGACTATTACAAGTCGTGGATGAATCAAGAGATGTTGCAAGATTAATTAACTTTTAAAAAGTAGAAAAATGGAAACAAAAGACTTAAAAAACGTACAAAATTATGCTTATGGGTTAGAAAAAATCTTTGAAGAAGCACAAGATTTTTTACCGATCAATGGAACAGATTATGTTGAATTATATGTAGGAAACGCTAAGCAAGCTGCACATTATTATAAAACTGCATTTGGCTTCCAATCGTTTGCTTATCAGGGTTTAGAAACAGGAGTAAAGGATCGCGTTTCATACGTTGTAAAACAAGATAAAATTAAGTTAGTATTAACTACACCTTTAAATTCTGACAGTGAAATAGGTGAGCATATCAAACGTCATGGCGATGGTGTAAAAGTAATCGCTTTATGGGTAGATGATGCAAGAAAATCATACGAAGAAACCATCAAAAGAGGTGCGGTTTCTTACTTTGAACCACGCGTTGAAAAAGACGAAAACGGAGAAGTAGTTCGTGCTGGTATTCATACATACGGAGATACAGTGCACATTTTTGTTGAGCGTAAAAACTATAATGGTGTTTTCTTACCAGGATTTGAGAAATGGGAATCAGCATACAACCCAATTCCAACAGGATTGAAGTACATCGACCACATGGTAGGTAATGTTGAGTTAGGTGCGATGAACAAATGGGCTAAATTCTACGAAGAAGTATTAGGTTTTGCGAACTTAATTACGTTTGACGATAAAGATATTTCAACAGAATACACCGCATTGATGAGTAAGGTAATGACGAACGGAAACGGACGTATTAAATTCCCTATCAATGAGCCTGCTGATGGTAAGAAAAAATCACAAATTGAGGAATACATTGAATTCTACGAAGGTGCAGGATGTCAACACATTGCAGTAGCAACAGATGATATCGTTTTTACCATTTCTGAAATGCGTAAGCGTGGTGTTGAGTTCTTACATGTGCCTGGAGATTATTACGATACCGTATTCGGTCGTGTAGGTGATATTCAAGAAGATATCGAAACATTGAAAAGTTTGGGTATCATGGTGGACAGAGATGAAGATGGTTATTTATTGCAAATCTTTACAAAACCAGTAGAGGATAGACCAACCTTATTCTTTGAAATTATTCAACGTAGAGGAGCGAACTCTTTCGGAAAAGGAAACTTTAAAGCATTGTTTGAGTCTATCGAGGCGGAACAAGCGAGAAGAGGAACGCTTTAATAATTATGAATGATGAGTTATGAATTATGAATGAATTCAAAACTCAATCGAAAAGATGGGTTATGAATTTTCATAACCCTTTTTTCTAACTCAGAATTCATAATCCATAACTTATAACTCAAAAAATATGTTAATGCCATTTAACCTTAATAAGTGGATTGAGGAAAATCAACACTTATTACAACCGCCTGTAAATAATACGGTTTTATACAAAGATTCAGATTTTATTGTAATGATCATCGGAGGACCAAATGCACGCAAAGATTTTCATTACAATGAAGGAGAAGAGTTATTCTACCAATTGAAAGGAGATATGAAATTGCCGATTATCCAAGATGGTAAACGACAAGTAATCGATATCAAAGAAGGGGAGATGTTTTTATTACCCGGAAAAACGTATCATTCTCCGCAGCGTTTTGCAGATACGATCGGATTAGTCATTGAACGAAATCGTACAGAAAATGAATTTGATTCATGCACTTGGTTTTGTGATCATTGTAATGAAAAATTATACTCCAAAGAGTTCAAATTAAATGATATCGTCGGTCAATTATCCTGTCTTTTACAACAAGTATACGATTCAGAAGAAATTCGTACCTGCAAAAAATGCGGTACAGTGATGGAAGTTCCAACAGCCGAAAATAATATGTATTTACAAAACTCATAATTCATAACCCATAACTCATAATTCAATAACATGTCAAATCAAAAAACAGCCACCATTATCGGATCCGGATTAGTAGGTTCGTTATGGGCAGTATATTTATCCAGAGCTGGTTATCAAGTTTCAACCTATGATCGTCGTTCAGATCTCAGAAATGTAACTTTATCAGCAGGAAAATCCATCAATTTAGCGACTTCGTTTAGAGGTTGGAAGGCCTTGGATACCTTAGGTATTGGAGATCAAATCAGAGAAATTGCGATTCCGATGTACAGTAGAACGATACATGCAGAAGATGGTTCTATTCACGAAATGCCTTATGGTAAAGAAGGCGAAGCGATTTATTCTGTATCGAGAGGGGAAATCAACGCGAAATTATTAGAGATTGCTGGTAATTCAGCGAATGTAGAAATGCATTTTGATGTGGATTGTGTCGCTGCTGATACAAAAGCAGGAAAATTTTCTTTAAAAGATCTGAAAACAGGAGAAGTTTCGCATCACGAAACAGATTTATTATTTGCGACAGATGGGGCTTTTTCAGCAGTTAGATACCACGGTTTTCAAAAAACAGATCGATTTACGTATAGTCAAACCTATATTGAAGATGGATACCGAGAGATATTACTCCCAGCAAATGAAGATGGTACACACCAATTAGCGAAAAATAGTTTACATATTTGGCCAAGAGGTCGTTTTATGTTGATTGCCTTGCCCAATTTCGATGGATCTTTTACGTGTACTTTATTTATGCCGTTTGACAATCATGAATATTGTTTTAACAAATTGACAGACAGAGATAAAGTAGAAGAGTTTTTCAAAGATGTATTTCCAGATTTTTATGATTTGATGCCGAATGTTGCCAATCGTTGGGCAGACCATCCTTTGTCACCTTTAGCATTAATTCGTTGTTATCCATGGACAAACGGAAAAGCGGCCTTGATGGGAGACGCAGCCCATGCTACGGTGCCATTTTACGGACAAGGAATGAATTGTGGATTTGAAGATTGTACCGTGATGTGGGAATTGATGCAACAACATGGTGATAATTGGCCTTTTATTTTTAAAGAATACGAACAAGCTCGTAAGCCTAATTGCGATGCGATGCAAGAACTTTCATTACAGAATTATTTGGTAATGAGAGATAAAGTTACGGATCCGATTTTTAAAATGATACACAAAATAGAACACCGTATATCTGTATTATTTCCAGAAGATTATGTTCCACTTTACAGTATGGTTTCATTTACAAATACGGAATACAAGCATGCATTGAAATTTGGAAATGAGCAACAAGAGGCAATTCGTACGATGATATTGGAGCATGATTTATCTGAAGAAACCCCTTTTGAAACCTTAGATGAATTGATTTATCAACGCTTTAAGGAAAATGTTTTGGGTTAATAAAATACAGAAACGATGAAAGAAACAACAGAAAAATTGGTGGAACGCATAGAAGAGAAATTCACAGCGATTGACCAAAATTATGAAACCCATTTGGAGGGCTTGGTTTGGGCTAAACCGATAACCTACTGGGATTATATTCAGCCAGATGCCTTATTGAATTTGCAAGTGCAGCGAACCACGTTGCCTGATGAGATGGTGTTTATTATGTATCATCAAATCAATGAGTTGTTGTTTAAAATGATATTGTGGGAAGTAGAACAAGTGACTACAAATAATCATTTGTCTGCTCCGTTTTTTGCAGAGAAATTAAATCGTATTAGCCGTTATTTTGATATGTTATCTTCTTCTTTTTCTATCATGCAAGAAGGAATGGAAGTGGAACAATACCTAAAATTCAGAAATACACTGACTCCAGCAAGTGGTTTTCAAAGTGCACAATACCGTTTGATTGAGTTTGCTTCTACAGATACAATTAACTTAATTGATTACCGATTCCGTGCTACCATTGATCGAAATACACCAATTGAACACGCTTACGAGCACTTATATTGGCATGCTGCAGGTAAAGACCACGCTACAGGTAAAAAGTCTACGTTGATACGTTTGTTTGAAGAAAAATACAAAGCGGAGTTTTTACGTAAAATGGAAGAATACAATACCACCAATTTGTATGCTAAATTCAAGTCGCTTCCCGATGAGGTAAAAGCTGATAAAGCGTTGATTGAAGCGATGCGTCATTACGATTATACGGTAAATGTATCTTGGGTGATGGCACATTACAATGCAGCTGCGAAATATTTACAACCGCAAGGAGAAGTAGTGGAGGCAACCGGTGGTTCGGATTGGAGAAAATACATGCATCCCAGTTATCAACGTCGTATTTTCTTTCCAGATCTTTGGTCTGCACAAGAATTAGAAGATTGGGGGAGAGACGTTTAAATAATGTAGAATGCTTAATGTTTGATGATGAATTCAAATTAATCATTAAACATCAAAAATTAATCATTTAAAGAAGGGCACGAGCAATCGTGCTTTTTTTTGTTTATAATTATGTAATATTGAATATTCAATTGCGTTTAAAATAAAAAAGCAAATTATGAAATCACTTATTGCATTTTTATTAGTACTAGTATTTATTTTTTTGGATAGTTGTATGACTACCAAGAAGATGAATGTGATGTTTGCCTCTGTGAATAATAATGTTTGTCGAAGACTTACAGGAAAAGTGGTTGTCTATGCAGTTTTTGTGGATTCAAAAGAAACTAAGCCATGGACGGATTATGACATTAAAACTACATTAGATTCTTTGAGAAAGGGAATGGATTGGTTGGAGATTCAGGCACGTAAAGACTCTATTCCTTTAGATGTTGAAGTTGATTGTAACCGTAAAAATAGTGGGGTGGTACCAATATATCAGGAGTTTTCGAAGAAAACATTGTCTGCTACGTTATATAAAAAGCCTTTGTTTTCAGGAGTGAAAGACATTCATCGATGGGCAGATAAAGTGGCAATTGAAGCAGGAAAAAATTTACCAAAAGACACATCGAAAGTGGTTAAAACAAAGGTGAAAACTTCAGATCGTGAACGTTTAATAGCTCGTTTGCGTGCGATACACCGAACCGATAACATTGCTCTGATGTATTTGATAAACAATTACCATACAGACGAAATGTCTTTGACTTTGGATGCAAATAGTAACCACAATGTCGAATATTGTATAGTGAGTTATAAATATCCGAGTGTTTTTGCACATGAATTTTTACATCTTTTTGGTGCCTGGGATTTGTACATTACTCCATTTGATTCTAAGCGAAAAGCCATCAAACGCAAAAAAGTTGCCATGGAACTATTTCCGAATGAAGTTATGGCTTTTGCTTACAGAAATATTGAATCCCTTGAAATAAGTCCTTTTACAAAATATACAATCGGTTGGTCAAAAGAATTAAATCAAAAATATGCGAATGCCATTTTAGGAAAACGATTGAGACCTGTGAGGTATTGATGATTATATTTTCTTCATCAAATCTGAAATAACATTTCTTAAATGCTCAATTTCTTTGTTTAAAGAGTTGATGTGATCTTCGTAAGCTTTCTGCAATAAATCTGAATTTGGTTGATTTTTGATATCTCCGTTAATTGTTTGGTTGTTCACTGAATTAAAGAAGTATTTGGCATCAAATTCGATTAGTTCTGTAAGTGACAAGTTAAATATTTCTGCTATAGATTGTAAGGTTTTAATAGGAATGTTTATTTCATTTCTTTCTATCCTACTGTAATTAGATTGAGACATTTCTAACTTCTCAGCTACGTATTCTTGCGTGAAATTTTTCATTTCACGAATCGTTTTTATTTTGCTTCCTAGGATCATTTATACTATGTTGGAATGAATTTACTAATGTAAAGGTAAATATTTTATGTATTAGATAACTATAATAGACTAAAAATGAATTATACTCAATGTCTTACCGATACTATTTTTGAAATCTGAAATGTTTTAAAATTGATTTTCATTTTAATTGGTTTTAATTCATTAAGCTGTTTTATTCCAGTTTTGTTTGAGTAAAGGTGTTGCTGAAAAACCTTAAGAGTAAGTATTTATTTATTTTTAAAAGTGCAGAGTCAGCACATTAAAAACAGACTAAAGATATGAGAAAAGTGTTTTTTTTAGGTTGTATTTTTTTAGGTTTAAAATCGTTTAGTCAGCCTCTAGTTGAATTATCTAAAGTTGAGTCTGGGATTTATTTCTCTGATGGTAAAACCATAACCTCGGTCGATCCTACTGTTGTAAATACGATTAAGTCTGGAAGTGTATTGTTGTCAATTTATGGTATTAAACAAAAATGTCTTGCACAAATAGATGGTAAAGAAGCAAATTATATATTGTCACCAACAATCAAATTTTATTTTAAATTTCAGCCTGAATCAAAAGAATTAAATTCAAGTAATTCAAATGCAACTAATAAAGTTGGTGAGCAAAATTATATAAATTTATTATTAAGTGGTTCAAATTCAAAAGCAGTAAGTCCAAATGAATTTAAATTGGTTAAACTTAAACTAAAAAAAGGTAAAAGAACATTTATAAATGGTAAGTACGATCAATTGGGTCTTACGTATCAACAGTCAATCAAAGCGAAGTCGATTGTTGATTTTAAATATAAAAAAGTAGGAGATAATTTATACGAAATCAATTTCCCTAATGGTTTAACAGTAGGTGAGTATTGTTTCGTTTACATGTCAGGTGTAAAAACAGATCTAAATCCATTTATACAATCTAATTTTAAAGTGTTTGATTTTAGTATAAAGTAATTAATAAGAATTAAAATACCTCTATTTTTGAAAAGCACGACTGACCGTGCTTTTTTTGTTTTATTTCGGTGCCAAAAAATGTGAAAAAACCATTTTTTGGCACCGAAATAATTTGTTTTTAATTAAATAAATCTAACATTGTTAAAGAGTTAGATAATATTGCGCTGCTATATTCGTTCGGTTTTATTCCAAAGGTAGAAATCAAACAAGTGTAGATGCTTTTTTTGGTTTTGGTCGTTTTTCTATACTCGTTTTCTTTATTTCGGAGTTGTTGTAAGATGTGTTGGTCAAAGGAGAATATTTCGTTGTAAAATTTGATTTCGCAAAGAGTTACTACACCGTCGTTTCTGTCTATGACGAGGTCTATTTCTGCGTGTTGGTTGTTCCAATGGTAGTTAGTAGATGCAATTTGGTCACACTTTAACGCTTTTTTTAATGGTTCAATGTGTTTTAGACAAATGGTTTCAAATACATATCCACACCAAGTAATATAAGATTGTTGTTGAAATAGACTGTTCCAAGATGAACCTTTGTGTTTTTGTATAAACTGTAAGTGAAATAGGCAAAATTCATCGTAAATGCGATATAAAACTACTTTTTTGGTGTTTTTAAAGGCTTCGTATTTTAATATAAATCCGGATTGAATGAGATCCTCTAATGAATTGCTGAATTTACCCCCAGATGAAATGCCTAAAGCGTGAATTAATTCATTGCGAGTGATTCCTTCTTTTTTATTGTCAGCCAATACATTCATGATGCGTTGGTGGTAGGAATATTCATCAAATAAAGATTTGAATACTTCGTCGTATTCATTTTCTAAATAGGCTCCTGGTTGAAAACAAAGTCGGTCGATGGTTGCCACAACGGATTCTCCCGCGTGTACATGTTCTAAATATTCGGCAATTCCTCCAATAGACATATAGAGTTTTAATAACTCGTATTCTTCCATTTTAACTCCTTTGTAACGAAGAAAATCTTTCGTTTCTTGAAGGGTAAATGGCATGAGTTTTATTGTTTGTGTGATACGTTTACTAAGTCCTTTCGCATTGCGAATGATTTTTTTTACCATATAAGATGCAGCAGAACCACATATAATAACGATAAGATCTGATCGGGTAGTGCAGTAGTCGTTCCAAAAATTTTCAAAAGCGCTCAAAAAGCCTGATTTTTGGGAATCAATCCAAGGAAATTCATCAATGAAAATGACTTTTTTCTTTTTTGTTTCTTTAATTGTTTTTAGGTGTTTTTTTAATAGACTAAATGCTTCTAACCAATCGCTTGGCATCGCTTCGTTTTTGAATTTATCGTCCGTATATTCGTTTAATTTTAAAATGAAATTTTTGATTTGGTTGATTTTACTTTCATCACTTAATCCTGTGAAGCTAAAGATGATTTTTTCGTTAAAAAACTCTCTAATTAAGTGTGTTTTTCCAATTCGTCTTCGGCCATAAACGGCAACTAATTCAGAACGATGACTATTGAGAGTTTCTGTTAGTCTTTTTTTTTCTAATGCTCTGCCTAGTATTTCTTTACCCATTTTTTTTGGTGTATTATTATGGTGCCAAAAGTATTGAAAATAATTGTTTTTGGCACCATAATAAGGTTTTGTTTTATTTTATTTTGGTGCCAAAAGTTGTTAAAAATACAGCTTTTGGCACCAAAATAATTTCTTTTTATCCTTTCTAAATAACCTTTTCATTCGAAATTTAACATCAAATCAAACTGAATTTACCAAAACATTCCTACCTTTATTTTATGAAATCTACTAAATTATATTTTTTGCTTTTATTCTTTTTGGCAACACTTGTGCCAACGGAGTTATTGCATTATATACATGTAGTAGGGGATTTGAAAGAGCATTACGAACACCATCAAAATTTATCTTTTGTTGATTTTATATCGCATGCCTTGAATGAAAAAGGGACAGATAAATCACATCCAGAACACAATCATTCACCTTTTAATAAACACCATTCGGTATGTGCTACAACCTTTGTTAGTGTGCTTCCGGAGCAAGGTAAAATCGTAGTTGAAAACACTATTTTTAACAAGACTCAAGATGAAAAAGGAATAAAAAAAGGAAACTCTTCATTAAAAGAGGTTTATCTATCTATTTGGCAACCGCCTAAATTAAGTTGATTGAAATTAAAAATCTGATAGTTAGATTTTTTCATTCACTTAATTAAATTTATATGTTAAATAAAATTATAGAATTTTCTGTTAAACAGAAATTAATCGTCGGTTTATTCATTCTTTTCTTGATAGGTTTTGGTGCTTACGAAGTCACCAAATTACCCATCGATGCTGTACCGGATATTACCAACAATCAGGTGCAAGTAATTACAACAGCACCAGCCTTAGGAGCCACCGATATTGAGCGTTTAGTAACCTTTCCTGTTGAACAAGCGAATAGTAATATTCACGGCTTAAAAGAGATTCGGTCTTTTTCAAGATTTGGCCTTTCTGTAGTGACATTAATCTTTGATGATGCGACAGATGTTTATTGGGCTAGGCAACAAGTTCAAGAGCGTTTACAAAATGTAAAAGATCAAATTCCAAAGGGTGTTGGTGTTCCTTCCATGGGACCAATCACCACTGGCTTGGGTGAAATATATCAATATATGGTTCGCCCTAAAAAAGGGTACGAAGGAAAATACGATGAAATAGAATTGAGAACGATTCAAGATTGGATTGTCCGTCGTGAATTGTTACGGGTTGAAGGGATTGCAGATGTGAGTAGTTTCGGAGGGAAATTGAAACAATACGAAATTGCGATTGATATCAATAAATTAAATGCGCATCAAGTTTCGGTCGATGATGTTTTTAATGCCGTCGAACAAAATAACCAAAACACAGGCGGAGCATACATTGAAAAAAATAATTCGGTGTTGTATATACGCACTGAAGGATTGTTGAATTCCATTGAAGATTTAAATCAGATTGCTATAAAAACCACAGATGATGGTTTTCCTTTGTTGGTAAAAGACGTCGCAGAGGTTAAAATTGGCCACGCTATCCGTTACGGGGGTATGACTTACAACGGTAAAGGCGAGGTTGCTGGTGCTGTTGTTATGATGGTGAAAGGTGGAAATAGTTCACAAGTGATCAAAGACGTAAAATCAAAAATCGAAGAAATACAGAAAACGCTACCGGAAGGAGTTGTGATAGAACCGTTTTTGGATAGAACGAAAATGGTAAACAATGCGATTAGTACGGTAGAAACGAATTTGTTAGAAGGGGCATTGATTGTCGTTTTTATCTTGGTACTTTTTCTGGGGAATTTTCGTGCAGGATTATTAGTTGCAAGTGTTATTCCATTAGCGATGTTGTTTGCAATCATTATGATGAATGTCTTCGGGGTGAGCGGTAATTTGATGAGTTTGGGAGCCTTGGATTTTGGTTTAATCATTGATGGTGCGGTGATTATCGTTGAGGCAACTATTCATCAACTCACCCATAGTAAGAAGTTTCAAAATGTTTCCAAATTCTCACAAGGTGATATGGATGGCATCGTCAAGCAGAGTGCTACTAAAATGATGAATAGTGCTGTTTTTGGACAGATCATTATTTTGGTGGTCTATTTACCAATATTTACGCTACAAGGCATCGAAGGCAAGATGTTTAAACCAATGGCTCAAACGGTTGCTTTTGCGCTTGTAGGAGCCTTTATTTTGTCTTTGACGTACGTTCCAATGATGAGCGCGTTACTTTTATCTAAAAAGGCGTCTCACAAACCTAATTTCTCTGATAAATTAATGGCGCGATTAGAACAAATTTATCAGCAAAGTTTAGAACGCGTTTTAAATTTTCCAAAAACTGTAATTTCAATAGTATTGGGGTTGTTCGCAATAGCAGTTTTGGTGATGACGACTTTGGGGGGAGAATTTATACCTGCACTGGAAGAGGGTGATTTTGCGGTAGAAACGCGTGTATTAACCGGAACAAGTTTACAAGGTTCGCTAGAGGCGTGTTTAAAAGCGGAAAAAATCTTGTTGGAACGTTTTCCAGAAGTGATAAAGGTGGTTGGAAAAACAGGAAGTGGTGAGATTCCAACAGACCCGATGCCGATGGAGGCGACGGATTTAATGATTATTCTGAAAGATAAAAAAGAGTGGACTTCTGCTAAAACCTTTGATGAATTGGCAGAAAAGATGGGGAAAGAATTGGAGGATGTTCCAGGAGTAACTTTTGGTTTTCAATATCCTGTTCAGATGCGATTTAATGAATTAATGACAGGTGCAAGGCAGGATGTTGTTTGTAAAATTTATGGCGAGAATCTGGATACATTAGCGCTTTATGCGAATAAATTGGGTGGAATTGTATCGGGAATTCAGGGCGCTGCGGATTTGTTTGTTGAACCTGTGGTTGGAATGCCTCAAATTGTAATAAAATACAATCGTTCAGCAATTTCACAATATGGATTGACAATCGAACAAGTTAATCGAACAATAAACACTGTTTTTTCTGGTCAGTCTACAGGTATGATGTATGAAGGAGAGAAACGTTTTGATGTTGTTGTTCGAGTTTCTGAGGAGAAACGAAAAGATGTATCGGATGTTCAAAATGTGTTGGTTAGCACTCCTTCGGGATTACAAATTCCATTAAGTACGTTGGCACATGTAGATTTGATTGATGGTCCGAATCAGATTCAGCGTGAAAATACCAAACGTCGTATTGTCGTAGGATTCAATGCGCGTGGGAGAGATGTACAAAGTTTGGTGGAGGAATTGAGTGGAAAAGTAGAGAAACAGATAAAACTTCCAGTAGGATATACCGTTGAGTATGGAGGTTCTTTTAAAAATTTGGAAGAAGCCAAACAACGCCTTTCAATTGCAGTTCCCTTGGCTTTATTATTGATTTTCTTATTGTTGTATTTCGCATTCAATTCCTTGAAACAAGGCTTACTGATTTTTTCAGCCATACCATTGTCTGCCATCGGAGGGATTTTTGCGTTAGCAATTTTAGATTTGCCTTTTAGTATCAGTGCGGGGGTTGGATTCATTGCCTTGTTTGGTGTGGCAGTGTTAAACGGTATCGTGTTAATTGCAGAATTTAATCGACTGAATAAAGAAGGGATAACTAATTTAAAACAAGTAGTTTTGATGGGAACTAAAATCAGGATGCGTCCTGTATTGATGACCGCTTTTGTTGCGTCTTTAGGATTCTTACCAATGGCAATGAGTCACGGAGCAGGGGCTGAGGTACAACGTCCACTAGCGTCAGTGGTGATTGGTGGTTTGTTATTGGCTACCTTTTTGACTTTGTTTGTTTTACCAATTCTGTATGCGATGTTTACCAAAACTGAAAATTCAAAAGGGAACAATAAGCTTAATACAATCTTGATAATTTTTTCTTTGTGTTTATTTGGAAATCAGGCAAATGCACAACAAACCATTTCATTGAAAGCCTCAATCGATAGTGCCTTATTAAATAATGATGCATTAAAAAGCGAGCAATTTCGAGTGTTATCTCAAAAGCAACAAGTTAAATCAGTGAGTCCATTTTCTACTACAGATGTACAGGCTGAATTTGGTCGACTAAATAGTAGGTATTACGATAATCGATTGAATGTGAGTCAGAATATCGACTTTCCATTGGTGTACAAACGCAAACGTGAGATAGCGCAAGTAGATTTAAGAAAGAGTAATTTACAATTGGAATTAAAGCAAAAGGAATTAGAGAAACAAGTTTCCATAGCTTATTTCACGTATTTGATTTTATTGGAAAAGAATCAGTTATTAAAACAGGCAGATAGTATATACGCAGCTTATTTAACGAAGGCAGAATTGCGAATTCGTTTGGGAGAAGGAATTTTATTAGAAAAAACAACAATTGAAAATCAACGTATTCAAATTGCTGGACAGTTAAAACAATTGGAGGATGCGATTGAAAATGAAAAAAGACAGTTTCAATATTTAATAAATACCAAAAACGAGTTTATTCCAGAAAAAGTGGCTACTAAAAGTATTTTTAATCTTTCACAGCAAAAAAATACGTTTGAAAGTCACCCGATTATGAAGATGTTAGATGCTGAAATTCAAATGGCAACGAGTCAATACAAATTTGAAAAAGCGAAATTATTACCACAAATACAATTCGGTGTAATATCAGGAACAATGTATGGTTATGGTGCAGATAATCTGTTTTACACACATACAAGTCGTTTCACATCCGGACAAATTGGGATAACTCTTCCGCTTTTATCGAAGCAAGGCAGAAACATTAAGTCTGCGCAACTTCATACACAAATGACGGAATTAGCGGTGAAATCTGAAAAACGTAAGTGGCAAATTGAAATGGATAATCGGATACGTCAATTCCAAACACAAACTGAAATAACTTCAAATTTGGAGGAAAAAGCATTGCCCAATGCGAAAATTATTTTTGAAACAGCAAACAAACAATTTTCAAATGGGGAAATCAATTACCTTGAATGGGCGATGTTAATTAACCAAAGCATTGCGATTCAAAGTGATTATCAAGATGCATTGTTGAGATATAATGAATTAGCGTTGGAAATGATTTATTTAGGGAATTAATCTTCCCTCCTTGAGGGTCCCGATATTTATCGGGAGAGGGAGGTGATATGTGATTAAATCAATAAAGTCACCCTCCTTTATCCTCCCTCAAGGGAGGAAAAAAAACAATATTTATGAAAAAATTAGTATATATAATCGTATTAGCCGTATTAGTAGGCTGTAATAGTAAAACAGAAGAAGCTAAAACAGTTGTGGCAAAAGAAACCACCAATGAAACGCTTGTTTCGTTGTCAAAGGCGCAAATGATTCAAGCAGAAATAAAGGTAGAAAATCTCGAAACCAGAGAGATTTCTTCAGTTTTAAAATTGAATGGTAAAATAGATGTTCCACCTCAAAATTTAGTTTCGGTGAGTATTCCGATGGGAGGATATTTAAAATCGACTGAATTGTTGCCAGGTATGATGGTTAAAAAAGGGCAGGTAATCGCAATGTTGGAAGATCAACAATACGTGCGTTTACAGCAAGAATATTTGTTAGCCAAAGTAAAACTCAAAGTAGTAGAAGGAGAATATTTCCGTCAGAAAGAGTTAAATGCAAGCAAAGCAGCCAGCGACAAGGTGTTACAACAAGTAGAAGGTGAATTTAAAAATGCTAAAATTAACCTAAAGGCATTGGAGGAAAATTTGGAGTTAATTGGTATTAATCCAAAGCGATTGGATGAAAATAAAATATCCAAAAAAGTCACGATTACTTCACCCATCAATGGGTATGTTGCTAAGGTGAATGCAAACATCGGTAAATACCTCACTCCAAGTGAAGTGTTATTTGAATTGGTCAATGTGGCTGATATACATTTAAATGTTTCTGTATTTGAAAAAGATTTAGCCTCCTTAGCAATTGGTCAACATGTCATTGCGTATTCCAATGCAAATCCTGACAAAAAATACCCGTGCGATATCATCTTGATAGGACATTCTTTAACAGCCGATAAAAACACCGAAGTCCATTGTCATTTTAAAAATTACGATAAATCATTAGTACCAGGGATGTATATGAATGCTGAGATTGAACTTAAAAACAAAAAAGCACAAACCGTTCCCGAAACAGCAATCGTTCGTTTTGAAAATAAAGAGTATGTTTTTGTGCAACACAACGAAGGAAATTTTGAAATGATTTCGATCCAAACCGGAGCAAAAGAAAATGGCTTTGTTGAAATTATAAATTCTGAAGTAATAGGCAATGAAAAAGTAGTTACAAATGGTGCTTACTTTTTGTTAATGAAAATGAAAAATACGGAAGAAGAGGAGTAGTTTTTAATGTTTAATGATTGATTATTAATGTTTAATTTTTTCAATTTGATTTAATTAATATTATTTTTGAATGTTAAATTTAGTTTTATGATCTTAAGAAAAATTCTACTTTACTTATGCGTATTATCAACCATACCTTATTTTTTTATTCAATGGCCTGAATCGAATTATAAAATCAACTATAATGATTTCATTTATTTCGGTATTATCTTAGTTGTAATATGGGATATAGTAGATTATTTCAAAAAGAGGAATAAAAAAATGAATCAAAATAATACATTTAGGGCGTCAAATTTTGATGCCCTTTTTAATTAATTACTTTTGTGGAATATTTAATTCCATTAATATGAGAGAGTTGTTTATAGTTATTGCGGTATTGGTTAATTTATTTCTGATTTTTTACAGTATCTCAAAAATGAAAGAATATGATTTTAAGAAAAGGTATAATAAATATCTTTTAATCTATTTTACCTGCTTAATTCCTATTGTGGGATTTTTAGTTGTACTTTTTTTAGTGAAGAAAAAGAACAATTCTTTAAATTAACCATTAATCATTCAGCATTAAAAATTCAATTAATCGTCCCCATAAATATTGTCCATCGTATTTTTTTCGATGTTTGCTTTTTCCGTTTCGATTCTTCGTTTTACAGAATAAAGTGTTTTTTCTACAGTTTCTAAATCACCATTGGGTATAGGTTTTAAAGCAGGGTATTGATAAATCATTCCTTGATCATCAAGAAAGATATAATCTGGGTAACTTTTGATTTTATATTTTGAGTAAACATCGTTTGTTGTTGGAACAATTATTTTCTTCCAAGGAATTTGTTGGAAATAGGTTTGTTGTTTCTTTGTCAAAGGAGTTGTTTCATCAACGATCGTTAGGAATTCGATCTGACTTTTGTATTTTGCATACATTGGTTTCAATATTTCAATGTGTTTTTGGCTTTCTTCTAGAGATAAGTCAACAAATTGAATATAGAGGTATTTTCCATTAAAAGATTTGAGGTTGATACTATCTTTACTGTTCCCTCCTAGATAAAAATCAGGCGCTTTCATTCCTGATGAAAGTTGTGTGAGTCTGAATAAGATATTTTTAGCCACAATCTTATTATCATTAAATAACGGCTTTCGTTGAATACTATCTAAAATGGTGATGATATTTGCCTTTGGATATTCGCTTCCATAATACACTTCTGAAAGAGCTCGAATCATAATCAATTCTCGAAGTTTGGGATTTTTAAGTGCGACATCTTCACTTAACGCTCTTGACAACATCGAAGGACTGGAATGTAAAATGGATTTGTAAATTTTAGTATTCAGTTCGGTCGGATATCGACCAAGTATTTTTTTGTAAAACAATTCTATGTAGTTCATATACAATTCACTATTGTATAAGATAGGGTTATTGTTTATGTAAAATTCATATTTGTCATAGCGACTTTTATAACCGACATAGTTGATGTCATCAAGTGAAGCAATGCTATATTTAATGTACGTTTTTAAGAAAAAACTAGTGTCTTTTTCATAAAATTGTTGAATTTCTCGCTTAAAAGTGTCTAGTTTTTGAGCGAATTTGGGAGAGGTAATGTATTGTCGTTTGTAATTAGTGGCTATAAATTCAGTTACTTTTTCATCAAAAGCAATGATTTTTAGATTTAAATCATTGGAATCTAGATTGTAAAAAGAGATTTGAACCTCATTGCCCTGTGGGTTGTATGCGTTGAACTCATCTTTTTCTGGAACAAAAACGGTATAAGATTTATTTGGTTCTACATAAATAAACCCTCTGTTTTTGTGTGCTTTAATGAATATTTTTTGTGGTTTATGTAGATTGAATTTTACTGAAAAAATACTGTCTACATTTACATTACCCTGTGCTAAAACAGTGTCTTTATCTGAAAAATAATCTTGTATGCCTAATACCTGAATTTGCTTTCCCATATAAGCAGGAGCGAATCCTTTAATTTCAACTTGTTGTGCGTTTAGGGTTGAAACATAAAGTAGTATTAGTATGACAAGAATACTTTTCATAGTAATGCGTCTAAATGTGATACAAAGGGTGAGATATCTCCTTGATTTCTTGCGATTTCTCTTACGATGGTTGCATTAATCGGTGCTACCGAAGGTTCGGTCATAAAGAAAACAGTTTCAATACCTGAAAGTTGTAAATTCATTTGCGCGATAGCCTTTTCGTATTCAAAATCTTTGGTATCACGCAAACCTCTCAAAATATAGGTTGCATGAACGTCTTTACAAAACTCTATGGTTAATTTTTGATAGGTTTGAACCTTTATTTTATCTGTAAAACTATAAATTTCACTAATGTGCTTCAATCTTTTATCTGTATCGAAATAGTAATTTTTACTACTGTTGATTCCTATTCCAATGATGATTTCGTCAAATAAAGGCAATGCTTTAGCAATCACACTTTCGTGTCCTTTTGTGAAGGGATCAAATGAACCTGGGAACAAAGCAATTTTTTTCATAGTCTGAATAACGTTAGTTTATGCGTTTTCGTATGCCGGGTGTTTTAAAAACGAAAAATGAACATTTCCATATACTTTCTCTTTTTCGAAAGAAGTATATTCACTGAAATTCGTTTTTTTTCCGTGTTCAACAACTAATAATCCATTTTCTTTCAGAACGTTTCGATCAAAAATTGTGTTTACTATTTCATGGTAAAACTCAACTTCATATGGTGGATCAAGAAAAATTAAATCAAATTTCTTTTCGGTTCGTCTCACAAAATCACGCACATCAGATTTAAAAACGGAAATTGCTTCTTCTAATTTGTGTTCGCGGGTCATTTGTTGTATGAAACGCACACAATTAAAATTATGCTCGACTGCAGTTATTTTTCCAGCTTCCCGAGATGCAAACTCATAGGAGATATTTCCTGTTCCAGCGCAAAGATCTAGTATTTCAAGATTATATAACGAAAAACTGTTTTCCAACACATTAAAAAGTCCCTCTTTGGCAAAATCTGTTGTTGGACGAGAAGGAAAATTTTTGGGTGGTGAAAATCTTCTTGATTTTAAAAATCCTCTAATTATACGCACGCGATTTGAAATTTAGTAAGTGATTGTTTGTCTGATTCTAATATGAAAGAGTTAAAGTCTTTGACTAACTTCCATTTGGATAAAAAGGAATTCAATAAGGTTTCATCTACTTCTTTAGATTCAAAAATATGTAGGCTACCTACCTGAAAATTACAGTCGTTATGTTGTAATGCGAGAGAGGTAAAATAGATAATATCATTTTCGTTGATGTAATCGTATGCATTCGCCACGATCAGATGTTTGTCTTTAAACAAGGCTAAATCGATATGATTTTTGTAAATGCTTAAAAATAAGGATGGTTGTGTTGTGTTTACTGTTATTCCTCGTAACACATGGGCAAAAGCATGTTGTATAATGATGCGTGGAAAATGTTTGACAAATAAAGGAGTAATCCATTCTGGCAGACTGTATAACACGCTGATCGCATATTCATTTATCGTATTTTGCTCTATGTTGGTTAAAGGATTAATTACCGTAGTACATTGTTTAAAAATGGTTTCAGCAGATGTACTTTTTACCAATGAAGTAGGAGCTAAAGTATAATTTGCATCGATCCAAGAAAGGGTGTAATCTAAATACTTAGGTTGAAAAGTAAGTGTATCTAATATTTTCTCAACTTGTGATTCAAGGCTAGTAGAGGTGCTTTTTTGAATTTCTTCAAAATGAAGCGTTTTTACCTCTTTACCTTGTATTTCAGCAATATGTAATGCGTTTTCAGAAAGTTCAAAAGCCAAATGGGTATTGCTGTGTATCATTGTTTTTTGCGAATGGTAACAGTAACAAATTTAATGTTTTTAAATGTAACTGTACAATTTGTCAAATGAGTATCTTTGATTTTATAGGGTAACTCTGTGTTTGAAGAACTAAAATATACCTTGGGTCGTCATTTTCAAATGATTCCGACTTCACAACAAGCCGAAGCGATTGATACTTTGTGTGATTTTACTTTTTCCAAAGAACGTTATCCTTTGTTTGTGTTGAGTGGCTACGCTGGTACAGGTAAAACTACGTTGGTAGGTGCTTATATTAAGGCTCTTACGGAGATGAAAATTAAAACGGGATTGTTGGCACCTACAGGTCGTGCTGCAAAGGTTCTATCATCTAAATCTAGAAAACAAGTATTGACGATTCACAAAAAGATTTACAGAAAACGTGTAATGGCATGGGGTAGAGTGCAACTGGAACTTGCACCTAATTTGCACAAGAATATGGTTTTCATTGTAGATGAAGCTTCTATGATTGGCGAGTATTCAATGTCTTCGGATGGAGGAATTCAATCGCGTAATTTATTGGAAGATGTTTTTGAATATGTGTTTTCTGGTGAAGGATGTCGTTTGGTATTTATCGGTGATGAAGGTCAGTTACCACCTGTAGGGAGTGATTATTCTCCTGCACTAGACAAACGTTTTTTATCACAGACTTTTTTTGTAGTAAAACTATTTGAAACTCGATTGACTGAAGTTGTCCGTCAATCTTTGGATTCCGATATTTTATTGAATGCGTTTAATATTCGAAATTACGAAGGAAAATCTTTTCCAAAGATTGAAACGCACAAAGGAGGAGATGTGGAAGTGATTTTCGGAGATCAATTACAAGATGCTTTGGAAAAAGCCTATAGTGATTATGGATACGACGATGTGGCTGTCATTACCAAGTCGAACAAACGAACCAATCTTTACAATCAACAAATTCGCAGTCGGATTTTGTACCACGAAGAAGATATTAATGGGGGAGATCGCTTGATGGTGGTTCGAAACAATTATTTCTGGTTGGATGAAAATTCAGAGGCAGGATTTATTGCGAATGGAGAAATGCTCAAACTCAATCGGATTGTTGCTCGAGAGCATTTGTATGGGTTTGATTTTGTGCGTGCTCGAGTTGAATTAATCGACTATCCTTCCATTGGTGATTTTGAAACCATATTATTAATTAATACCTTACATACAGAAACGTCTTCTTTGCCTCGTGAAAAAATGAAAGAACTATTTTTTGCCATTGAAGAAGATTATATGGATGAAAAAAACAAGCGCAAACGCTACGAAATGATATCGAAAGATCCCTATTTTAATGCCTTACAAGTTAAATATGCGTATGCTTTCACGTGTCACAAATCACAAGGGGGACAGTGGCCTGTTGTTTTTTTAGACCACGATTATTTGATAGATGAAATGGTAGATGCGTCTTTTCTTCGCTGGTTATACACCGGTTTCACTCGTGCTAGTGAGAAATTATATTTGGTGAATTTTCACAAGGAATTCTTTATTTAATGTTTAATGATGAATGGTTAATTTTTAATGGGATTTTATCTAAAATGACGGAAATCATATAAATTCCGTCACTTGATTGACGGAAATCATATAAATTCCGTCAGTTGATTGACGGAATTCACGTTTTTTTGTATTTTTGATAAAAGGAAAAGTACTATTAAAGTGGTTTTTTATCAAACTATTCAAAAATGGAATATATTCAACGTGCAGTAGAAGAGAAAGTACTCGATTATTTGCGACCAAATAAAGCAGTGATAATTTTGGGTGCTCGTCGTGTTGGAAAAACCAAGTTATTACAACGTATCATCGAGCGAGTGGATGAACCCTATGTTTTTTTGAATGGAGACGATCAAGAAACGCATTTTTTGTTGGCTTTACAAAGTAAAACAAATTACGAGCGTTTGCTTGGGAACAAACGTTTTTTAATCATCGATGAAGCTCAAGAATTACCAAATGTTGGTTCGAAGTTAAAATTGATGGTTGATACCATTGATAATCTAAAAGTCATCGCAACAGGTTCATCTGCATTGGATTTAAACGAAATTGTAGGCGAGCCATTGGTTGGAAGAAAAATGACTTTTCATTTATACCCTTTTTCACAAAAAGAATTATCCAGTGAAGAAGATTATATGAAAACAACGCAACAATTACCTAACCGTTTGGTTTTTGGGACTTATCCTGAATTGGAGTTTTTAAAGACGAACAACGAAAAGATACAATACCTAAAAGATCAAGTAAATTCTTACTTACTAAAAGATGTATTGGCATACGAGGGAATACAGAAAAGAGAAAAAATTGTTTCCTTACTTCGAATTATAGCCTATCGTATTGGTAGTGAAATATCTGTTGAGAGTATTGGAAATGAATTAGGAATTAGCAAAAACACCGTAGATAAATACTTGGATTTATTGTCAAAAGTGTTTATAATTTATCGAGTAGGTGGGTTTAGCCGTAATTTAGACAATGAAATTACCAAGAAAGCAAAATGGTATTTTTACGATAATGGAATACGCAATGCTGTTATTTCAAATTTTAATGCATTAGAACTTCGCCAAGATCAAGGACAACTTTGGGAAAACTACTTGATTTACGAACGATTAAAAAAACAAGAGTATGAAATGGATTACACCCTCAATTACTTTTGGAGAACCCATAGTCGTCAAGAAATCGATTGGATCGAAGAAAAGGACGGAAATATTAATGCCTACGAATTCAAATGGTCAACACAAAGAAAAGCCAAAACCCCAGCTTTATGGTTAAAAGGATACCCAGATGCTTCCTTTAATTTGATTGATCGTAGTAATTATCTGGAATTTATTATGTAAAAACCTAAAAAAAGTAGTATGAAAATTAAAATTCTAATTAGTTTAATCCTTGTTTGTAGCATTTCCAATAAAGGTATAGCACAAGATACAATACATAAATTTTCAAATAAATCTATAACAACGGCGATAGGTTTAGCTATAATTGATGCAAAGTCACCAGGAAATGGCTATGTCTATGAACTAGGTTACCAGCAGGATTATTGGAAAAGTAAATTGAGATTTAATCCTTATATACAAAACGGAGAATATACTTCATTCGGTATAACAGACGTACGGTCTGCCTATTTTAGAAATACAATTTTTGGATTCAAAATAGGCTTAGATTTACTAAAATACAAGGCAGTTTCGATAGCAACACAACTAGGATATGGTTTAAATTATACGCGAGGAATAATTGGTACAGGAGGTGAGTTTGGAATTAAAAAGTCTGAATTTTTCGCAGAAATACATCATACAGTTACTTTAGGAGCAGGTCTCAGAGTGAACCCTAAAAATCAACGTATGGCATATGAGTTTCACCTTTTGAATTTTGGGTTTGGAAACGATTCTTTTTTAACTGCTCAATTAAGACTTGGTATTGATATAAAGCTATAAAAGAGATGATTCAATTCTATAAATCTTTCGAAATAGATTCCGTATTACTGTCTGTATCCTTGTTTCTAAAAAGTTCAATATAATATCCTAGAACTAAAAAATCTCGACCAGTTTCATCGTTGATTTTGTAATCAAATTGATGTAGGTAACCAAGTTGTAAAGTGGTATTTTTCGTTGGTTTATAATTCAAGGCAAATTGAATTCGATTCCGTTCAAAATAAGGCTCTTTATCGGTGAAGAATAATTCGTTGCTTATGCTTGTTTGAAAAGGTTTGTAGCCTTTATCGTCCTTTCCAAAAGCATAGGCGAGAGAAAGACGATAGCGAAAACGATTCCGATAACCATTTGAAGTAAAGCGCATTTCGGTTCGGTATCGTTGTTCTATTTTTAAATTGTTGATTTCCTGTACAAATAAGATTTGTGGCCAAATACGAAATTCATCGTTGTTTTTTGGTATTTCAAAATTCCCTCCTTCACGATAAGTTTGATAACTACCAAAACCAAATGAAAACATAACTGGTTTGATTGGTTTATAGTTAATCATTCCTTTGATTTCATAATAATGAAAATGGTCGTAAAATTTAAGCGAACGGATTTGTCCTTCAGTTATAAAATTTAGTTTTTTATTCTGTTCATACTTTAAGTTTAAAATATTCCAAGATCCGAGATCTGATTGACTAAAAGAAAATGATAAACAGATTGTAATGTATGTGAATATGAAAGAAAGGTTTAATTTCATCATTGATTCTCTGAAGTTTTAAAAGGATTTTTCAATAATGTTGAATTTGGGATAGTAAATCTTTCTCCTTCAATTGTTCGAATATAAATGAAAAAGTAACTGATTTCTATAATTTCTCCCTTGATATCCTGATCATTAAAAAACAATGATAATGTATCACCAACTTTTAGATTGTGTTGAAAAAATAAAATAATATAAGAGGATACGTGTGAAAAAATGGATTTTTCTGAAAATAATGCAACTCCAATTACAGTTAATATTGTACTTGCAAATAGGAGTACATTTTCTTGTTTAACACTCCATATTGAGATTGTAATAACACAAAAAGAGATGAAGAGAATCAGGTTAATCAGTTTTATTACTTCTTTCCGAACACTATTTTTAAAATAAGAATTTACAATAGTTATCTTAACGAAGTATTTTAAAATGAATTTAATCAGTAGAAAAGAAACCACTATTAAAAGTGTTTCTATTAATTGCAACTTATATCTCTCCATATTTTATAGTGAATTAAACATTAATCATTAAAAACTAATCATTTTTTATAGTTCTTTCACTTTAAAGCTAGCTTTCCCTATAAACACTTTCGCCTTATCAACCTCAGCGTTCAAACGATCAAGTACAATTTTAGCTGTTTGTTGGTCTAAGTATTCACCAGCTAGAATATTTAATTCTTGTCTCATTTTCTTCAAAATGAAAGCAGAACGATAAGCACTTAACACATCATTTTTTGATAGATTGTATTTTTGCATTGCATTCAATACCGATGGGTTTTTAATATCTAAATTACTAGAAACAGGATCTGTATAAGAATTTACTTCAAAGGTGATATTGTTTTTCGTTTTGATGATCAATTCTGTTTTTCTTAATCGAAGGTAAGTGGTATCCATACGTGAAGCGCGTCTTGCCTCAGGAGTACTACCAGGATAGGCATTTAATTCACGAACATCGGGAGCTTTCACTGTTTTAAATCCATTCCAAGTACCCACTCCTTGTCCACGCACTTTCATAATAATAGGTAATTTCTTATTCATGATAGATTCAAATAATTGTTTGACAGCCACACTATCATCTTTAGAAATTAATTGTTTGTCTAAGGTAAATTCATCTGAACCGAATGCATCTTCTAAGTGAATTTGTAAACGTGCATCAAATGCAGGTTCCGCATCGGTCAAGTGCATGTGCATCATCACTTCATCGGCATCTTGTGACATGGAAGAATAGGGGATTGACAGTAATCTCACTTCAAACGATGTAGTATCTTCGCTCTCTTTGAATTGAAACTCTTGTGTTTTCATATCAAAAAGAGTAGAATCTTCGAAGGTATAAACGCCATCATTGTAGGTGTATTTTGCCCAACGAGTACCAATTAAGTTATTGTAATAATTCAATTTAAGTTGGTATTCAGCCATTATTTTTTCTGCATTTGCTTTTTCGTATTTTAAATCTTTAATACTTTTTAGATAGTATTTATAAGCTTCGTTTTCAGCTATTAATCTATCCTGAACGATACTTCGTTTGTCTTTTTGAGAATCTGTTTTAGGTTTGATATTTGCTGTTTTACTTGGGTCTATAGCTCCATTTGGATTTTTTGCTCTGAGTTCTTTGAGTTCTTTTTTACCTTTTTTTGACATTTTATTGTTTGTCTTGATGGAGGTAAAACCAAATTCGTTGTATTCGATTTCTAGTTTTTTAATTTCTTTAGCTGACTCTTCTTTTTTCTTTTCATAATGACCTATCCAATAGTCAAAACCACGCTTTCCATAAATACGATCATGTAATGTTTTAATTTTTACATTTTTTAGTTCATTAATAATCGTTTGAAAAGTGATTCCGTCTGAGAAAGTTGAATCGGGTGATAAGAAACGAGTTTGACCAGACCCAAATAAATGATAAGACAAACCATTTTTTTCAATCACAACAGTAGTTTGTTTTTTCGAGTTGTAACCCCACACATCAAAATGTAAATTGGTGATTTTATTGTTTCCTACTAATTTGAATTTATTACTAGCAAATCGTTTGGGTTCGATAGAGGTACTTTTTTTATCGTTCATGATCATTTCAATTTGATACGGAAACAAACCTACAGCTTTTGGTAAACCTCTGTTCCAACGACCATTTTCATCTTTTTCACGTTCCTCAAGTAAACCAGAAGTGTTACTACCATCTCCTACAGCAACTAAAATATTTGAGAAGGTTTCAGACTCTCCACCAAGTGCTTTGTAAAACGTATAAGTTCTTTTCTCAACGTATTTATTTATAGCCAAATTAATAGCCTCTAAGGTATTTAATTGATCACTTTGGTTTAAAAAATGATATCCTTCGATCATCGATAAGCGATCTTCAAAATTCATACTAGGGTCGAGTAAATTATAGATCTTTTTATGTGGATGAAGCCCTTTCTCGTCTTCCTTTGTCGTACGGGGTGGTAATACTTTTACTAAAATATTTTCGAATTGTTCGATTTTGGTTCCATAAATCGCCAGCTCATTTTCATCTTCTAAGCGCTTTGCTAACAGTATTTTATTTAATTCCCACAGCGCCATTTTATTTGCCGTTTCTGCGATTAAACCTTTAGGAGATTTTGCAATTTCTGAAGTACGTATGTATAGAAATTCAGGATTATTGATTAAGATCGATTCAATTGAATCATAGTTCGTTTCTCCACTTGCAAAAGTGATGTTAGGACCTTTATATTCAAGGTATCGACCGATATTTTTTTCTAAAATTGGACTTTTGCGTACAATGTGAAATAAATAGGCTTGTTCTTCAGAAGTTAATTTTCCTTTTCCTTGAGAAAGTAGGAGTGAAGTGCCTAAAAGGCTTATTAACAAAGGTAAAAATCTCATATAATCGATGTTTGTACAAAAATAACGAATATACGTTCAAGATAGTATCTAGACTAGATTCGTTATTCATTGTTCTAGGTTTATAACTTGAATTATATTAGATCTATAATAAAGTCAAAATAATAAAAAAGTCTGCTGTCTCCGCCGCGGCGGATATCTTTTGTCTACTGTCTTTTGTCTAATGTCTACTGTCTAACATCTGTTTTCTCAAACTTTCACTTGGCAAACTACATGTTTGATTTTTAAAAATTCGCTTTCGATTTCTAGCGATAAATTCATAGCATTTATTTCTCAAGCGAGAAGGAATAAGCAAAAAAATGATTATTGGTTTAAAAAACCAGTAACAGTCTGATAAACAATATATAATTGCAGTGGATTGTGTGTGAAAATTACCTTTTCTGTAATAGATTACAGTTGAATCAAGTTCTTTTAAGTTATTTTTTCGTTGAATTTCAATTCCTAATGGAGATTGAAGTGGGGAGAAGAATAGGTTTTTACGAATGTCTAAAAAATGAATCAATCGTATACTTTTATTACATAAAATGCAGGCATCATCAAAGAAAAGTACTTTATCTTTCAATAAGATGCTCATCATTTCTAGTTTTTATTTTTTCTAACTTTAATTGGAATTAAATTTAGGTGATAGCAATTTTTAAATTCAGTCGTATTTTTTCCTTCTTTGATTCGGTAAATTCCTCTAGCTTGAATTTTTTTATTTAAATTATCTTGGGCTAATTTTAATGTAAAAGGGTGAGAAGTGTTAAGTAAATATTCTTCTTTTTCAGTTTTTAACACATAACACTCTGATTCTGATATACAATAACTTTGAGCAAAACGTTCTTTAGGTAATTTTAAAATTGTTCCTTGAAGTTGAAGTGTATCTACCGTTGATTTTTGGCTAAAACTGAAATTAGATAGAATAACCAAACAAAAAATGAATGCTAACTTTTTCATATTTATCTTTTTTTCTTTTTCCCTTTATTTTTCATTTGTTCACGCTTCCATTTACTTCCCAGATTCTTCTTTTTATTTTTTTCTTTTTTCTCGTGGAAAGCACCTTGCGAATTTTTTAATGTTGCTTTTGGCAAATAGTTCACTCCTGGAACTTCTGGTTTTTCGAATTCTAGTAGAGTTGGTGTTATTTCAACTTCCTCTGGAATATGTGAGTCAGCGATGGTAGAATTTAAGGTTGTTTCGATTTTAGCGTATAAATCAACATCTAAATCAGATACAAATGAAATAGCAATGCCTTCTTTATCAGCACGTCCTGTTCTACCAATTCGGTGAATGTAGTGTGTAGGATCTTCCGGTATATCAAAATTGATAACGTGAGAAACATCGCTTATATCCAAACCTCTTGAAACTAAATCCGTGGCAATTAAGATTCGGTGTTTGTTCTCTTGAAAATTCTTTAATGAGTTGAATCGGTAATTTTGGGATTTGTTAGAATGTATTACACCAATGTTTTCTGGAAAATCTTCAGTGATTTTATCAAATAATAAATCAGCTACTTTTCTACTTTTAGTAAAAACCAACACTTTATTCATTGTTTCATCTTTTTCAAACAAATGTTTGATTAAGTTAACTTTCGATAAAAAGTTTGGAACTTTGAAAGCACTTTGTCTGATTTTTTCAACGGGTGTTCCAGGTGCAGCCGCTTCGACACGTTCAGGTGTGTTAAAATAATCATCAATGATACTTTCTACTTCTTCATCTAAAGTTGCTGAAAAAAGTAGGTTTTGACGTTTTTCTGGAATGACTTCCAAGATGTTTTTTAATTGAACTCTGAATCCTAAGTTCAACATTTCGTCCATTTCGTCGATGATCAATTTTTGAATCGTCTTTGTTTTTAGAGTTCCATTCAAAATTACATCGTAAAATCTTCCTGGTGTAGCAACAAGAATATCAACCCCAGACATAATTTGGTCAATTTGAGTATTGATGTTTGCTCCACCATAAATACCTAGTGTACGGATTGTTAAATAGGTGGTAAGTTTTTCAATTTCCTCCACAACCTGTTGCACTAGTTCACGTGTAGGTACTAATATCACCACACGAGGATCATTTTGATTCGAATACTTTAACATATTCAAAATCGGCAATAAAAATGCTAATGTTTTACCTGTACCTGTTTGTGCAATACCAACCACATCACGCCCAGACATGATCACCGAAAATGATTTATCCTGAATGGTTGTTGGTGTAGTTAACCCTTGATCGTCTAACGCTTTAAGTAATTGTTTGCTTAGGTTTAGGTCGTGAAAAGACTTCATAACTCATTAATTGAGTCATAAAGATACGTTAACATTTTCTTTTAATAACATTAAAAACTCTTTTTGAATCTCCAACCCCTTATCTTTTGCATACCATAAGTGCAATTCTTTTTGGAATTCTTCTTTTGGTATCGTATCTCTATTCTTTTTCCAATGTTCAGCAATCGCCTGTGCTTTTTCAGGTCTTGCTCCCCAAGTGCCTATTTCATTGAATGTTTCTGCATGAATGCGAACCAATTTCGGAACAGCTTCTGCACCATTGGTTAAATAATGCTGCATTTCCTCTTTATGTTCGCTTTTTATAATGATTTTTAAATCAATTTTTCCCTCTGAAGCTTCAGCAATCTTAGTAATCACAGGTAAAATTTGTGCGCAATCACCACACCAAGCTTCTGAAAATACTACCCAAGTTTCTTTATGATCCAACTGTGAAAGGATATTTTTTAATTCTTCCGTAACAACTACTTGCTTTTCATTGCGATTCATGCGTTGTTCATTCAGTTGAGTATATTGAATATATTGTTCCTCCTGATGCTCACCAGTAGTTTTATTTTCTTGTAACAAATGATGAATTAATCCTCTATATCGTTGGTAACTCATTCCATTTTCAATGATTGACTTTTCCATAATTCTATTTTTTACCAAAAATAAAAATCGATTTTAATATTTTCTGTGACCAATATCACAAAAGATAGAAATTAGCACATAAACAAAATGTACTCCGAAAAGTGCATTTAAAAATTAATTGAGTTTGTTATGTAAATCTTGTCTACCAACAATAGACATAATTTCTACGGTATCTTCATTTATCCGATAATAAATTGAATCTACTCCACAAACACAACGTCGATATCCAGGTTTTATGAAATCTACAGCTTCAAATACATAAGGTTGTTTTCCTATTAATTCAAAGTAGTAAAAGAAACTTTCAAAATATTCATCAGCAATCTTTTCACCGAATGTTTTTAGACCATATTGATGAATTCTTATCAAATCTTCTTTAGCAACATTACTTAATCTGTAATTAGCCATTAAAACTTGATTTCGATTGATTCAAAATTTGTTCTTTAGAGTCAGAAGTAAAACCACTTTTTTCTGCACGATCCAATTTCATTTTAATCCAATCAATTTGTTGTTGTTGGCTTCTTGCTTGTCTAATTAAATCATTAACTAATTCACTTTTACTTGAATATTCTTTTGAGTCAATTTGACTTCTTAACCATTCATCATTTGGCTCTGTAAATGTTATACTTTGACGTCTCATTTTGGTTTGTTTTGATGTAAAAATACACCAATTACGCATCATATACAAATTTATTTACCCTCTCTCAACTTATGATAGGAAACATACGATAGCATCAAAATCGCTAGTACGATAAATGGGAAAAACGTTTGGAAATTAATTCCATCCACAGCTCCATGACTGATTGCTGCGAAAATAAAATCAAACGCAAATCCTGCATAGGCCCATTCTTTAATTCGTGTAGGAACTTTAGGAATAATTAATGCCAATACACCCAATACTTTGAAGATTACAAGTGCATCACCAAAATACTCTGGATAACCCAAATGTTTGATTCCTTCTTTGGCTAATTTCGTTTGCGAAGTTAATGCAGGCATTACCCCTTCGAATAATGCAATTAGTCCGGTTGTTGACCAATAAATAATTTTTTGTGTTTTCATAATCTTTTGTCTTTTATCTAATTTCTAATGTCTTTTGTCTAGTGTCTATTTACCAATCACTAATCACCAATCACTATTTACTACTTCAAATACTTTTTGCCCAAAGCAAGTATCTCATCTGCTTGGTGGTATCCCAAAGCCGAACCAATAACTTCCCCTTTGTGGTTGATGAATAGTAGGGTTGGGTATGCCTGTACCTTGTATTTTTGAGCTAATTGAGGACCTTCTCCTTGTTCCATATCAATGGCCATATTGATAAAATTACTATTGTAAAAATCACCCACTTCTTTTTGGGTGAAAATATTCTTTTTTAACATTTTACAAGGTCCACACCAACTAGCATAAGCATCTAAAAAGATATTTTTCTTTTCTTTTTTGGCCAATTTTAAGGCTTCTTCAAATGAAATTGAAGTGAATTGGATACCTGTATCTGAATAGGTTACGGAATTTTCATTTTTTGAGTAGAAACTGTAACTGATTATTCCAGATAGTATTAGAGTAATTGAAAAAAGGATTGATTTTTTCATGTGTAGTTTATTTAACGAATTTATATTCAAAAATACCAACATTATTTAATTTATATAATTGTAAATGAATTTACTCAATTTATTTCTAATTATCAAATTCTCTTAATATCTAAAATTTTGATTTATAGTACTGTTTTTAAGTGCATAAGTTCTTATGTTAAGCCGGTCGAAAATCTTAACATTATAGTCATAAATACCTTTTAAATACTTAAAAAAATGATAAAATTTATCTAAAAATGTTTATTGATAAGTCCCGTAATTTTGAATAAAAACTAAAATTATGGTAAAAAAAATTACTAGTTTATTATTTGCGAGCGGTGTAGTTGTTTGTGCTAATGCACAATTAAAATTCCCTGTGAATATTGACACTGCGTGGTCTACAAAGACTGTTTGGATGCCTAAATCACCATTGAAGTATCAAACTATTTTCGTGGGTGGTGTTGATACAGTTCAAACAACGGCTACTACAACTAAAGACCCTGTTAAAGGAACTATTAGTTCACCTGCAGGAAAAGAGTTGGCTAAACAATGGCATGACTATATTGCTGTTGTAAAAGACAAAAACAAATCGAATGAAGGTTGGGTGATTGTTAATCACGAAATGATCCAAGCGAATGACAAAATTGGAGATGGTGGTGGAATGACCATGTTCAAATTAAGAAAAAAAGCAGATGGATCATTAGAACATGTAGAACAAACGTTAGCTGATGGAAGAAAAGGAAAGTTTTTCAACGTAGACTTTGCTAACACTGTTGGTGAAACTGGAATGAATTGTGGTGGTATCAATTCTAATGGAAGAGTATGGACCGCTGAGGAATGGATGCAAACTTCTAACTCTGCTATATTCTCTAAAGGTGCAGGTTTCAGAGATACATCTGATTTTGTTATTGGAACTACAACTCCTGCTGGTTTCCCAGGTTTTAATGGGAAATCTTTAAAAAGATTCCAAAACTTGAACTGGATGGTAGAAATTGATCCAACGAATGCTAAAGCTGTAAGAAAACAATACAACTGGGGTAGAGCTGGTTGGGAAGGAGGCGTTGTGATGCCTGATAACAAAACTGTTTATTTGTTTGAAGATGGTTCACCTGGTATTTTAGCAAAATTTGAGGCTAAAACTGCTGGGGATTTCACAAGTGGACAACTATTTGTTTACAAACATGATGCTCCAACAAGCTGGTTAGCCATTGAAAATAATTTGGATACATTAGTGAATCTAAATTCGGTAGCAGTAAAAAGAGGTGCTACTATGTTTAACCGTTTAGAATGGGGTCAACTTTCTAATGGTAAAATTTACATTTGTGAAACTGGAAGAGATGCTTTTGATTATAAAAAATTCAATGGTGTAGTTTCTCCAACATTGGTTGATGGTTACAAAACACGTTATAAAATTGTAAACGGTACAGATTTCCCAGGAACTGATGCTGCTGCTGCTGATTCAGTTAAAAACGGAAAATTTGCAGATTATTATGGTCGTGTAATTGAATTTGATCCTGCTACGAATAAGGTTCGTTCTTTCTTAGAAGGTGGTCCGTATACTGCAACTAAAACTTCTGAAAATACTTCTGCTTACCCATCTTTACATTTTTCAAACCCAGATGGAATTGATTTCATGAAAGTAGGCAACAAAAATTATATGATTGTTCAAGAAGATTTAAATGGGTTGACTTACAACAGAATGCCAGGAAATGTTACTAAAACAATTTGTGAAACTTATTTGTTAGACATGTCAATTGCAAACCCTACTTACAAAGATTTAGTTCGTTTAACAGCGTGTGCACCAGGTGCTGAAATCACAGGTGGTACTATGTTTGACGATGCAACCATGTTATTGAATTCACAACATCCTGATGCATCAAATACTTTTCCATATAATAATTCAATGACTTATGCAATCAATGGTTTTGAAGCTTTATCTACATTAAGTTTACAAAATTTGGTTTCTGAGAATGAATTTACCGTTTTCCCTAACCCAACATCAAGAGAAATATATTTTAACAAAAGAACTGATGTAGCTATCTACAATGTATCTGGTGAAAGAGTAAGAGTATACAGAGATGTTGAGCAAGTAAATGTAGAAGAACTTGGCGCTGGTACATATTTTGTACAAAATGCTGAAGGTAAGACATTGAAAGTGATCATCGAATAATTTAAATTAACAAAAATTAAGCTGCTCCTTTGTGGGCAGCTTTTTCTATTTATAAACTTTAAGATTTAAAAATATACAGTAGGTTTAATTTTATCTTTTTATTCATTGTCTAACAAAAAGTTAAGTAAAATGAAAACAAATAAAAGAGTTTATGTAATTTGCTCAACCTTATTTTTTGGTTTACTATTATTTTCTTTTCAATTTTTTAAATCGAATGAGGAGTTCTCAATCAGTGAATTAAATCGCAGACAGATTAGCCGTTGGGAGAATTTGTTGAAAGCAACTGAAAATTTCAGGTATTGGATTATTAAAGAAAAGGATACTCATAAAAAATGTCCAGAAACTTTATCGGAATACAGAAAGCTTCGTGATGCATTTAAATCCTTTGAATATTTAGGAGAAAATAGTGACCCTTTATTTTTCAAGCTTTACTTAAATGGTTCACCACTTCCAAAGTTGGAAGAAAATTCATTCGAACCGAAAATTATCGAACCGAAGGGTCTTCAAAAAATCGATGAACTTATTTCAGAAAATAGAACTCAAAATAGTGAAGCTATTTACAATTTGTTGACTGAATTTTCATCGTATTTGACTACTGCAAAACCAACAAAACTGTATACGCGTGATTTTTATAATGCTTCAAGAATTGAACTTATTCGTCTATTTAGTCTTTCCTTATCTGGTTTTGATACGCCTGGTTCAAATGATTTTAAAGCAGATGGAATCATATCAATAAACACGATGAAATCTGATTTAATGTTGTTCAAATCAGAAATTCCAGAACAGAGGTATAATAAGTGTATTTCCTTGTATGATAACTTTATAAGTTATTTGTTAAATACCAAACAAGAAAAGTTGGATTATACTAAAATTGTTAAGGAATTCGTTGATCCACTTTTTTTAGAGTTGTTTATCATTCAAAGCGAGCTAGGAATAGAGTTTCCTGATGAGTATGAAAAATTCCCTTCTGCTATCAATTTACGTGTAAAAAGTATTTTTGACGCTAAGTTAGTTAACCCAAATTATTACAGTAGAGTCCCTTTGGAATACAAAAATCAATCCGTTGAAAATTTGGGTAGATTATTATTCTTCGATCCTATACTTTCTAGCGATGGTAAAAGAGCCTGTGCGAGTTGTCATCAACCAAACAAAGGATTTTCAGACCAAATGAACAAAAGTTATGCCTTTAATCGTGAAGGGTACCTAGACAGAAATGCTCCAGGGTTGATTAATGCGATTTTTAGCACTCGATTTTTTCATGATATGCGCGCCTCTTCTTTTGAAGACCAAATGGAGCATGTAGTTCACAATGAGAAAGAGTTTAATACTGATTATTTTACGATTCTAAAGAATTTAAAGCAAAGTGAAGGGTATTACTCACTTTTTAATCAATGTTTTCCCAAAGAGCAAGAAGCAATGACATTTAAAAACGTTCAATTTGCTATTGCAGCATACATACAATCACTGGTTGGCTTAAATTCTGATTTTGATAAATACATTCGTAATGAAAAGAAAGAATTATCTCAAGAAGCTATAGCAGGATTTAATCTTTTTATGGGGAAAGGAAAATGTGCAATTTGTCATTTTGCACCCATTTTTAACGGAACAGTTCCTCCGCTATTTTTAGATTCTGAAAGCGAAGTTTTGGGTGTTTTTGAAAATCCAAAAACAAAGAAAATAGATGCTGATAGAGGAAGAGGAAATGCTTTATTAAAGGAAAAAGTCGATTTTTATCAATATTCTTTCAAAACTCCTACAGTACGAAATACACAATTAACCTATCCTTACATGCATCATGGGGAATATGCATCTTTAGAACAAGTGATGGAATTTTATAATAAGGGTGGGGCAGTTGGTCAAAAACTAACGTTGGAAAATCAAACACTCCCAGCAAACAGATTAAAACTTTCGAAAAAAGAAATGAATCAATTGATTTCATTCATACATTCTTTGACAGATACAATAGGTCTAACAAAAAAAACTGCTTTTTTACCATTTACAAGTGATTTAAAGTATAAAAATAGAGTTGTGGGAGGAGAATATTAATCCTCCCTTAAACTCTTCATACAGCGAATAGTATTTCCTTGTTTTTTATAGAATTTATCACGAATAATGTGAGTACCCATATTTCCGATGGAATAACTATAGGCTGTTGCGACATGTTGTTCATCTTTAGTCCACCAACAAGCTCTGACATTCTCCTGATTTAATTTACCTGTAATTTCAACAAAACCAGTAGGTATAGCATTAAAAAGATTAGTTTCATTGTATTTTGTTGTATCACCCCAAGCAATTAAATTTTTCATTTTTAAACCTGCTTTTTCGCTACCTCCTAAAGAAAGAATTAATTCATTAAAGTCTTTTTGAGCTGGTACTTTCCATCCTGAAGGACAAACTCCTCTTTTATCATTTATTACATACCAATTGTAATAGACTGCTTTATTATTTTTTAATTTGTGTTGCATGTATTGTGGTAATGAATCATGATTCACCCATTTAGATGCTTTTTTAGCGTTTAGAATCTTATCTCCATTTGTGTAACGGGTTGTTTTTAAATTACTTTCAAACCATAATTGATCTTTAATTTTAATTGTTGTATAGATATTCCCGTCTACATCATTGACCTGTTGTGAAAAACCTAATGTATTAAAAATCATAATACAAAGTGGTAATAATAATCTTTTGTTCATCAGTTGGATTTTATATAAATAAAAAAGGGACTGACATAGCCAGCCCCTACTTTGTTTACATTAATTAGTTTTTGATAATTGGGTAACTTAAATTCAATTTACCTCTAGAAACTCTTAACTTGTAGTTTCCAGGATTTAATTCTGAACCAACTTGAATTGTTTTTTCAAACTTCTCTATTGGTTGATTGATTAATAATTTCCCTTCGTTATCAAAGATTTCAATTACACCTGCATGCTCTATTTCAGCATCAAATACCAATTGTAGTTTTTCTGTAAATGGGTTAGGGAAAAGTTGTAAGTTTTTATTCTCAATCTCGCTGATTCCTAACTTACATTCTGCTTCCGATTTAATAGTCAAGTTCAATTTTAAAATTGAATCACAACCAGTTGCTGTTTTTCCTGTCCAAGTATATTCACCTGTTTGTGTTAACGTCATGCCGTTCCAAGAATAAGGTGCGCATTCCATTTTTGAATCAGTGCTTGTTATTGATTTATTTATTGTTAAATCTAATGTAGCAATAGAATCACAGCCTGCTTTGTTTGTTGTTGTAAACAAATACTTACCACTTTCAGTGTAAGTTTGACCATTCCAAGTGTATGTCTCACAAGCAATTTGTTTTGTTAAAGACGTAGTAGGTGCACAACCTAAATTACGGTTTCTAGCAATAACTAACATTGTACTTGTATTGAATACAATCTCTTTACCTGATGCATCAATTAATTTAGTAACATTTGATGAACTAGGGTTTTGCATTGAAATGAACATGTATTTATGATCTGGTGAGAAAGTCATACCAGTAGGCTCCGAACCATCAGGTGTAGTCGCAAAAATCTCAACTTGAGGGTTTAACTGTGTATGTCCTGGTCTTACCACCCAAATATGATCTTTTGTTCCATCTTGTAATACCCAAAGATTCCCTAAATCATCAAAAGTAAGGTTGTCATTTCCAGTACCCCATGGTTCTAAAACTACACCGTTTGGAGTATTCACTAAATAATCTGTTCCACCTACAAATGTTTCGAAATTTTCAATTAATGAATCATTTTTTTCTGTGAATTTGTAAGTTCTACTATTTCCTTTTGCTGTGAAATAAATGTCACCATTGATTGGGTTAATTTCCACGTCTTCAACTCCACTGAAAAGAGTAGCTCCCAATGCAGTAGCATTCGCATATACTTTGTTTCTTTCTTCTATGGTTGTATTTGGAACTTTTACCCACTTTCCTTTAGAAGTAACAGGTTCGTTATTCACCATTTGAGCATCTAATTTTAGTGCAAATAAAGTACCTTCAGAAAGATTTCCTTTTGTATTAGCTACGAATTTGTAAACGTGTGCATTTCCAGCATCTTCACCATAGTAAGCGGTTACACCATCATTTTTAATGACAACGTTTTCGTGGCTCATATTACCCATAGCCCATAATTTCGCTTCGCCTTGTCCGTAATCAACTACTTTATTTGTCTTAGGGTCAATTTCCACTAACCAGCCTTGGTCTACATATCCATCTTGATTAGCATCCGTATTCCCTCTAACTTCCTCTGCTGTAATCACTGTTCCCCAAGGAGTTATTCCACCAGAACAGTTTCTAGATGTACCTTGTACTTTAGAAAAATCGATTGCTTGTGAACTATCAACTACCCATAATTGGTTTGTTTTATCCAAACGTACATCAAAAATTGAAACAGCTCCTGTTGAAAGTTCGTGATTTAACGCAATATGACCTTTTTCGCTGCTTGTCATATTTTCTGGTACATATGCTGTAAAGTCAAAGTTTGTTGTGATTGTGCCTCCTCCTTTTGTGTATGGCATTCCACTTTGTGCTAACATTTGCATTTTGTGTGTAGTTGGTATTACCAAGGATTGCCCTTTTGTTGAAGGACCTACAGACTGAAAACATCCGATATGCTCTGGGTTGTTTTTACAGAATTCAGCAGAATTATATGCTTTAGGAATATTTGTTAGTTCTAAATCGAATGTTAAATCTGAACTATTTACCTCATTTTGATGCACTTCAACTGCAATAACATTTTCTCCGTTTACTAAAAAAGTTTTAGGTATCATGTACGATTCATATACTCCTTCGGCAGCGGAGGATTTTGCAAAAGTAGAGTAGGTGATTACTCCTTCTGGCATATTTGTTCTAACAACTTCTTTTCCGTTGATGTACACAACTGCACCATCATCTTTCATAATAGCTAGTTTCAATGTATCTGATATAGCTGAGACATCTTTTACAGTAAATCTTTTTCTGAAATAGTTAGTAATGTATTTGTTGTTATTATCATCACCAAAAGAAACGATTGTAGAAACAGGGTCGGTATAACCAAGAATTGCTGGTCCATTAGCCCATCCTTTATCTTCAAAATTTACATTTGTCCATGCTGTTCCTAAATCAATTCCTTGATCATGAAATAACCAGTTGTCTCCTTTTTTAATTGGAAATGAAGCTGTTGTTGGATAAGGTAATTTACCAATTAATTGTAGGTCAAATACCACATCTGCTCCGTCGATTACAGCTTGATGTAATTCTACAGCTATTACATTTGTGTCATTATCAATTAAGTTGTTCGGAATAACAACACGTTGATATTTGTTGTTTGTTTTTTCCGAATTAGCTAATGTTGTATTATTAACAATTGCAGGAAGGTTGTCTCTATGCACCTCTTTTCCATTAATATATACTATAGCCCCATCATCTGCTAAAAGGTAAAGAACCAATGAATCAAATTTTGTACTTCCCTTAGAAATAAAGTTTCTTCGTAAATAGGTGGTAATATGTTTTTTTGTAGCATCTGAACCAAATTTAAGTTCTGTACCTAAACCAGCTTGTCCATAACCTAATTTTCCGTTTCCAAACACCCAGTTTGTGTCCTTTTTATAGACAATTTCTTTCCAGTTTTCTTGGTCTAAAGATTCACCTTGATCGTTATATTTCCATTGCGAATTTCTATTTACTGGGAACAAACCAACTTCTGCTTTTGGTTTAGGCTGTTCTTTGTCATTTCCACTTAAAAGTTCAACAACCAAACGAGGCGCTTTAGCAGGATCACGGTCGTATGCTTGTGCAACTCTTGCTCCCACACCATTGATGATGAATGAAACAGAGTTACCTGATTTCCAATTTTGTTTTGATAAAATTTTGTTTAAAAGAGATGCTAAATTCGGTGTTTGTTGTTCTTTACCAGCTTCCCCATCAACAGTCCATGCAGCTGTCGGATTCCATAAAACAGAATCAAGAACTAATTTTCTATTTGAGATGGTTCCAATTGCTTCTGTATATGTAGTTGAGTTTTCAGTATCTTCGATTTGTATCACCAATTTACATGGATCAATATTGGTTACTTCATCTACAGTAAATTGAATATAAGCATTTTGCACCTCCATTCCTTGCGGAATTGTTAATTTGTCAAAACGTAAACCAATTACTTGTTTTGATGTTTTATCCATTGTTAATTCCAAATCAGATGAGGTCAAGTCACCAGCAGTTCCTTTTGGTTTTTCTTCCGCATCGTCAGAACTAGCTAAAATCGAAAATGAATTTTGTGTAGGAACAAAATAATCAACTACTAAACGTGGCGCTTTCGCTGGGTCACGATCGAATGCTTGAGCTACTCTTGATCCTTCTCCTGTAAAAATAAAAGCCATTGCATTTCCTTGCTGCCAACCATCTTTCGAAACAATATGTTGCAATAAGTTAGCAATATCAGGTGTACGTTGATCCAAACCAGCTTCTCCATCTACCGTCCACGCTGCTTTAGGACTCCATAGTACAGAATCCATCATTGTTTTTCTGTTTGAAATTGTTCCTGCAGCTTCCGTAAATGTTGGAGCATTCGTGTTATCTTCTACCTTTATCTTTAGATTACATGGGTCAACATTAGTTACTTCATCTACACTAAATTGAATGTAAGCATTTTTAATTACTGCATTTTTAGGAATACTTAATTTATCAAAACGAAGTCCTAAAGTTTGTTTAGATGTTTTATCCATCACAAACTCTAAATCAGAAGAAGTTAAATCTCCAGCGGTTCCTGTAGGCTTTTCTTCTGCATCATCTGAACTTGTAAGTATAGAAAAAGTTTGATTAACAGGTAGAATATATTCAATAACTAATTCTGGCGCTTTTGCAGGATCGCGATCGAATGCTTGAGCAACTCTTGCTCCCTCACCTGTAAAGGCTAAAACTAACGAATTTCCGGAATTCCAACCTGGATTATTTATGGTTTTTTTGATTAAACTGGCAATGTTTGGTGTTCGTTGTTCTAAACCAGCTTCACCGTCAACAGTCCAAGGAGCAATTAGATACCATAAAATAGAATCTTGTAAGTATTTTCTATTTGAAATTGTTCCATTTGCTTCAGTAAAAGTGGAAGGATTTACATGGTCCTCAATTTTGATGTATAATTTACAAGGATCAATGTTAGTTACTTCGTCAACTGCAAATTGAACGTAAGCATTGTAAATCAATGCATTTTTTGGGATGTTAATGTTATTAAATCGCAATCCTAAAATTTGTTTTGAAGTTTTATCCATTACAAATTCTAAGTCTGAAGATGTCAAATCTCCAGCAGTACCATACGGTTTTTCTTCTGCATCATCAGAAGAGGCATTAATTTTTGCTTTGAACACACTCTGAGCAGCAAGCTCATTGGGTGATAAACAAAAAAAAGAAAGTGCTCCGAATAGTAAAGCACTTCTTAAATTCATCAAATTCTTTTTCATGAAATTATTTTTTTTCAAAGGAAAAGAAATGATGTAAGGTGGTCTTTTAAATAATATTATACTTTATTTAACTATTCTTTAAATTTAAACAAATCTGTAGTTCATCACTAACATCAGGTTTACATTAACTTAAGGTTTGCTAATAAATCTTTTAAGATTCTTTCTTTAGAATAAGATTTACTTCTTTGAATTGCAGCTTCTTTTAATGATTTAATTTGGTTTCTATTTTCATATGTATTTACAATAGCATTTAACATATCTTTTTTATTAGTACATAAATATCCACATGTTTCGTTCTGGATAATGTCTTTTGGACCTTTGGAATTATAAGCAATCACAGGTAAACCGCAACTCAAAGCTTCTAATACAACACAACTAAAGGTGTCAAATTTGGAAGGTAATAAAAGCAAATCTGCTGAAGAATACATACTACTTAAAGTTTCTTTTGATTGCCAACCGATGATCAGTGCATTTGGAATAGATTCTTTGATTTTTTGGAAAGCAGGCCCCTCTCCCACAAAAACCATTTTATAAGCAAGTTCTTTTTTATCCAAAGATTTGCTGATTTCGATTAAATCGTCAATCCCTTTTTCTTCACTCAATCTACCTACGAAAAGTAGGGTAAATACATCTTTTTCAATGTTGAATAATTTTTCTCTTTCATCTGTTTGTGGAACAAAACAATCGCTTACCCAATGTGCTGTAAGATGAACTTTATCTTCTGAAAATTCCATTTCCTTTCCAGTCAGCCATTTTTGTTGGTCCGTATTTAAAACAAATAGTTGATCAAAACCTTGATAAAATGCCCTTATGAATCGTCTAGCTCTGTTCAAATTATGTATGTCAAAATTCAATACTTTTCGAGCAAACATGATCCAGTCTGTGTGTATAAAAAAGGAAGCGGGTACTTTGTAAGCATTTTTTAGATATAGAGAAATTAATCCCATTACTCCCTCTGTTGAACACATAATACGATCGTATTCCCCTTGGTGAAAGATTTGATGTATTTGGTTCAAGTTTGGAATTCGAATAGGCTGTTGTTTGTAGAATGGAAGGGTGTATTCGCCTAAAGGTTTTACCACAATCAAATGTTCTTCTGATTCAATTTCATTACTGCAAATTAAAATATCAATGGGTAGATTTTGGTTTTTTATTTCTTTTAGTAAATCTTGTAGTGCACTCGATACACCATTTTTGTCTGTGAAGGTGTCTGTTAACCAAAGCATTCGTTTTGGGTGTTCGTATTTGCCAATTTTATCAGCAAAATCATTAAGCAAAGGTCTGCTATTATAAAGCACTTTTGTACTGGTGAAATTGGCTCCAAGAATTAATGTTGAACCGAAAAATGGAAATGGTAAACCTTTGAAAAAACCGGAATAATCTTTCGCTGAAAAGTTAGGGTTTTTATCTTTTGCAGGAAAAAGTAAATTTCTGAAATCTGATGGAACCTCTAAATTAGAAATGACATCTTCTAATTTTAAATTATTGAGTTTATCGTTATCAAGCAATTCTTGAATTTTTAGGTTCAAGCGATCAAATAATATTTTACTAAAAGCGGCAGAGATGTTATTCAATGCTTCATGCATTGTTTGTGTCATTTCTTCTGCTGGTAATTGATGTGCTTTTGAAATACGAACAGCTTCATCAAAAATGGGTTTGTATATTTTTGGTAATAATAAACGTTTTGATTTAGAAGGAGTTTTACCTGTAAAACAATCGTGGAATAAACGCACAAATCGCATTGTTTTTTTATTTCTGCTTAATTCTGAAAATAAATTAGATACAATTAAAGCTTCCATTTTTTCTTTGAAAGTTCCTTTGTGTAACAGCACGCGAAATAATCCTGGATCTTTTTTGTACATCGCAATTTGACATACATAATCGAGTAGGGCTACATTTAATTTTTCCGCATTTTGATGGGTTCCATATGGAAAAATATTTCCTACTTTGATTGCCTCTAGGGCTAGTTCTGAAGCGGGTGTTGTTTTAATTCTTTCTTTAAGATTCGGAACATGTAAGTAGCTTCCTGTTTGACCTGAGAAAATTCCCATGTGGCTATCAGATCCTCCAGCCATTGATTTTTTGTATCTGTTTTTACAATAAAGTGAAATATCGATACCAAATTCTTCTGCATTTGCATCAATTTGTTCAGATGTAATGGATTCTAACCAAGTTTTTACAAGTAAATTTTGCCAAGTATCTCTTTGTCCATTTAATACTTCAAATCGTTCAAAAATCAACATCAATTTTCTGAAAAAATCAAAGGTTGGAATTCCTTTTACACTATAATGATAAAGCGGGTGTGCCCAAATGGTAGGTAGATCATGCTCACAGCAATATTGTACAAATTGATATACATTCTTACGTAATTTGTTTAGTATTTTTTCTTGTTCTTCCGAGAAACCATATGTTAATACATGAATACCAACATTAAAGTCGGGAACAGTACAACTAAATTCTGCTCCTACAAGTACATCCCTTCCTTCCTTTTGTAGATTAAAACAAGAACGAGCATTATTATGATTAGTAATGGTTATGGCGGTAACTTCGTTTTTTTTGAGTGTCTTAATTAAATTTTCAGTTGGCAACCATGTTTCAGGAACCCCTAAAATTCTTCCCATCAACTCGTCAGGGACATTGCTGTTAAAATCGTGGCAATGAAGATCTATTTTTAATAATTCTTCACTTGGAAATTTTTCTTTTTGTTCAGTTAAAAAAGTACTTAAGTCGTTTTCTAAAGTTTCTTGGAATTTAATTTGATGCATAGTTTTTTTTGTAAAATTAGCGTGAAAAAATCGCTCTTATTTCTATTTTACAGAAAGTTAATATGCTTAAATATGGCGTAATTTTTTCGTTACATACACCTAATATAATTGGCTTGTTTTCGGTTATGTTAATCAAAAATAAAGGCTATTTTCTAAGTTTTTTTGTGCTAATATTATGGGATTATTACTTGTTTAAACAGGGTGTTAAAAATGTAGTTTTTATCAATTAAAAAATTGTGAATACTTATTAATCTATGGTTGAATGTCTTGTAAATATTAGAATTTTAACCAAAAAAAACAATGATAATTAATAAAGTTGAGATTCGAAATTTACAGATTGAAGATTATCCAAAGTTGAAAGTTGCTATGCAAAGTGCATACCATGATATGGAAAATGCATATTGGAAAGAGAAGCACATTAAAATTTTATTGAAAAAATTTCCTGAAGGACAAAAGGTGGTTTTTGTCAACGATGAATTAGCTGGATGTGCATTATCAATTCTCGTAAATTATGAACTTGCAGAACGGGATCATACCTACCTTGAAATAACCGATCAATATACATTTGGAACACATAATCCATTGGGAAATGTCTTATATGGAATTGATGTGTTTATCGTCCCAGAATTTAGAGGATTACGTTTAGGAAGACGTTTATATGACGAGCGAAAAAGTATATGTGAACAAATGAATTTAAAAGGAATCATTTTTGGAGGAAGAATTCCTAATTTCTCTAAATTTTCAGATACTGTTTCTCCAAAAGAATACATTGAAAAAGTAAAATTAAAAGAGATATATGACCCTGTGTTAACTTTTCAGTTGAGTAATGATTTTCATGTTTTGAGATTAATGACAGGTTATTTACCCAATGATACAAGCTCTCAAGAATATGCAACTTTGTTAGAGTGGAATAACATTTTTTATACAACTGAAAAAAACACTAAAAAAACAGATGTGAGACTCGGGCTGGTTCAGTGGCAAATGAGACCAATGAGCAAATTAGATACGCTTTTTGAACAAATGGAGTATTTTATAGATGCTGTTTCTGATTATAGTTGCGATTTTTGTTTGTTCCCTGAATTTTTCAATGCACCTTTAATGGCGAAATATAATGATTTTCCTGAATCAGAGGCGATTAGAAAATTAGCACAATACACCAAAAAATTAAAAGCAAAATTTAAAGAATTTGCCATTTCTTACAACATTAACATTATTACAGGTAGTATGCCTTTAATTGAAAATGATCATTTGTATAATGTTGGTTATTTATGTCGTCGTGATGGAAGTATCGAAGAATTTAGAAAGATTCACATTACACCAAGTGAGTCTTATGCTTGGGGAATGATTGGAGGAAACGAATTAAAAACTTTTGACACCGATTGTGGTCGTATTGGAATATTGATTTGTTATGACTCTGAATTTCCAGAATTGAGTCGAATTCTCGCTGAAGAAGGAATGCAGATTTTATTTGTTCCTTTTTTAACGGATACCCAAAATGGTTTTCATCGAGTTAAAAGATGTGCACAAGCACGTGCTATTGAAAATGAATGTTATGTTGCCATTGCAGGCTCGGTAGGGAATTTACCAAAAGTGAGTAACATGGATATTCAGTTTGCTCAATCTGCTGTATTTACACCTTGTGATTTTGCATTTCCGACAAATGGTGTAAAGGCGGAAGCAACACCCAATACCGAAATGATTTTGATTTGTGATGTTGATCTTTCGTTGTTAACAGAACTGCATAATTATGGGAGTGTTACCAATCTAAAAGATAGAAGACTGGATGTGTATCAAGTTACGAAGCGTTGAGGTTATTTCCTCAACCCTTCTTTTATATGTTCTGGTATCGTATGATAATCTAAAAATAAGAACCCATCTAAACAGTTGTTGAATTTTTTATCGACGTTGAAGCAAGTAATTTGTGCATTCAACCCAACATATTTTTTGAGTAATACAGGCAAATGTTTTCCGAAATCAGTCTCTTGTATCATTTTGTCCAACTTATCGATATCACCATCTAAACCTTGAACAAGTTTTATGATTTTCTTTTGTTTCAGAAAAGGTTGAATAAAGTTTTTTCTTGGTTTTACTAAATCTTTCACAAAAGCATTTGTAAGGTATCGATTACTAAAATGAACAATGAAACTTTTTGATATTTTAGTGAAGTCTTGACTAATACTAACGGGTCCGATTAAATATTTATATTTTGGATTTCGTTCCATAAACAAGAATATCCCTTTCCATAATAAAAATAGGGGAGTAGCCTTTTTTTGATACTCCAAGGATACAAAAGATCTTCCTAGTTCTATGCTTTCATATAATGGAAGTTCCATTTGTTTTTTGAATCTAAATAGAGTATGTGTATAAAATCCTCTAAATCCATATTTTGAAAAAATTTCATCCCCTTTTCCTAATCGATAGGCACCTACAAGTGCATTGTTTTTTTCGTCCCAAATAATTAAATGTTTATAATATAAATCAAAAGGGTCAAGATCCAGTTCCTTGTTTGTGCCCTCATTAACTGCTCTAAAGGCAATTTCTCTTTTTCTTCCTAATTCTAACATCAAATTAGGACATTGTTGTGCATCTATTTCGTAAAGTCTGTAATCATTCACAATACTCAATAGTTGTGATTCATTTAGTTTTTGTATTTCTTTTACTAATAAGTCTGTATGGATAGCAGGTGTAATCTCTTGTACTTTGCGTTTTATTCCTAAAATTGGTTTTTTATAAAAGGAATCAATGGTAGGAGCGTTTTTAAGAAATTGAGACTTTAATTGTAAATACGTTGATATAGCATGGTCAGATTCCATTTTTTTTAAATCATCAATGTGTATTGGATGACCGATGCGCATGGTAACCTTTTTGTTTTTTTTATTGAAGATTTCAGAGGGTAATTTAGCGGTTCTTAGTAAAGGATGTATTAAACCCAATGCATGAAATAAAGGACTGTTTGTTCCTGAAATATAAGTTGGTATAACTGGTACATTACATTTTAAAATGAATTTAATGATTTGATCCCATTCTTTTTCTTTCACATTCAGTTTTGAAAGTTTAAATGCAGCTACTTCGCCTGCTGGGAAAATACCAAGAGGATGTCCTTCTCGAACATAGGTTAATGCATTTCGAATACCATTCACACTAGACTTTTTATCTTTCATCGTTTCGAACGGATTAACCGGAAAGATCATATCTTTTAAAGGAGCTATTCTTTCTAATAGAAAATTAGCCATTAACTTAAAGTCTGGTCTTTTTTCGGCAATAGTTTTACAAATGATTAAACCATCTAATGCTCCGAATGGGTGGTTGGATAATAAAATAAATCCTCCTTTTTGGGGAATACGTTTTAGATCTTCTTCTGAAATTTCGAAATGAATTCCCAAATCGGACAAAATTCCTTCTACAAAAGATATACTATCTTTTTCTTTGTGTTTAAGATAGATTTCGTTTAATTCTTTTAATTTCAATTTGTTGTATACGAAATCGGCTAGTTTAGATTTTTCGTATTGTTGAACTTTGAGAAATTTTTTCAGTTCCTCTTTTGAAATTATTTCTTCCATCTTGTTTTTTTATCAAAGAAAAAGGATTCAAAAGAATAGTGTTTAAACTTAAAATTATTTGTTTTTTAATTCAGTATGAATAAAGTTAATATTATAACTAATTGTTTTTGATATGTTTATTTTTTAAAAGTTATTTGTGATTGTACTTTTTTTAAAATAAAAGGTTTGGATTAAGATTTAGCTTGAATTTTATATTAATTCAATTTTACGGATTGATAGCCCTAGTTATACTTCTTTAATTGTTTAATAATTCTCTAATAATTCAATTGTGAAATAGCTTAAATAGCTTTGGCGGTAAATTTTAACATTAAATGAAGTTTATTGCAATACTATTTTTATTCTTTATTAACTCCTCTTTTTCACAAGGTTTAGAGAGTGTTTTTGTAGAAAATTTTTATGTAGCTTCTTCCAATGATACCATCTCAGAATTATACACTGTTCCTCTGCAAAAGAATGCAGTAACCTATCGTGTTTATCTGGATTTAAAACCAGGCTATTCTGTTCAGGCAATTTTTGGGAGTCCTAATCATCCATTATCCATTAAAACTACAACTACTTTTTTTAATCATTCTGAGCACGGTGATGTTATCCCGAACGTAATACCATATCGAACGCTTACTAAAAATACAGTGATGTTAGATTCATGGTTGTCGGTAGGTGCTGCTGGAGAAGATTCTTATGGTTTGTCGTTAAATGACGATGATACAGTTGAAACAGTAAAGCATACCAATTTTCTTAATTCAAATGAATCGAATTTAGTACTCAAGGATGGGTTGAAAGTTGTTGGAAAAGTTCCTAGACCAACTTTTTTTAATATTGAAAAGTTAGCAGCAGATGTTTTCGGAAAAAAAAGTGATAAGAATGAATTCATAACGGACAATGGAGGTTGGTTTTGTTTGGGTGGTGCTAAGGGGTTAGATTCATTGGGTTCAAATAAGGTTTTAATCGGTCAATTTACTACTGATGGTGATTTCTCATTTGAAATAAATCTTCAATTAGGAACACCAACTCCAGGAATATCGGAAAAATATATAGCATTAAATCCAGTGGCGAGCGATTTTACTCACCCAAGTTTAATGTATGATTCTAAAAAGAATAAATCTAAAAATCAAAAAAAATGATAAAACAGTTACTTTTTGCAGGTGGTGTATTAGCTGCTGGATCTACATTTTCTCAGCAAGGTTTGGAGAAAATCATTGTTGAAAAATATTATGTGTCAAATGCAGAAGATTCTACAGGTTCTATGGGAACACTTCCTGTTGGTTCTGTTACATACAGAGTGTTTGCGGATATGCTTCCAGGTTATAAATTCCAAGCATTATATGGTGATGGTGATCATCCACTTATAATTAAATCTACTGAAGGTTTTTTTAATAATGAAGACAGGGGTGCTACTACTGCTAATGGTATACCTAGCGCTCAATTAAAAAACAATTCAGTTGCTTTAGATTCTTGGTTTTCTGTAGGCGCAGCTGCTGCAGGGCAATTAGGTGTTTTGAAATCGGAAGACGATAGTAAAGCGAATTTGTTGCCGATTGTTACCAATCCGATGCTAAAAAACAAGGATACTGCAGTAGGGATTTTGTTGAAAGATCAAGACGGAATGATAGCTGGTACTCCAATAGCTGTTACAACTGTTGGTATTGATAATGATTTAGCTGTTTTTGATGCAACAAGTTTGGCTGATAGTGTTTTTAAAACAACAAACGGTGCTATTTCTGCGTTAGGTGGCGCATCTGGACCTACTACTGAAAATAGAGTATTACTTGGTCAGTTTACTACAAAAGGACAATTTAGTTTTGAATTAAATATACAAATAGGAACTCCTACTCCGGGTGTTTCAGAAAAGTATGTTGCTTCGAATCCAAAATCAGGAGAATTGTCTATTCCTTCTTTAATATACAAGTCACCTACTAAAACTACTCCTGTAGATACATCAAAAGCTTCCATAGCAAATTTGACAAATCTAAATGTTGCTGTTTTCCCTAATCCAGCTTCGGATAAACTATTCATTAAATTAGATAAAAATGCTAAAGGTTCTTTTCATGCAGAACTGTTGACAATGGATGGAAAAACACTAATGTCTAAACAATTAAATACGAATCTTGAAACCAATATAATTGATTTATCATTAGTATCAAGTGGTGTTTATTTTGTGAAAGTGTCTAATAATGAATCAGTTTATAATCAAAGAATTATAATTGACTAATTTATTTACACATGAAAAAAATCTTTTGGTCAACCGTCTTCCTGATTTCTACCTCTGTATTTGCTCAAAAAAAAATTGACGGAGTAGTAAAAAATGAGAAAAATGAAACCCTTTTTGGAGTGAAAATTTTTTCAAAGTTTGACAAAACAATCAACGCTAAAACAGATGTTGAAGGAAAATATTCCATTGTTTTGAATGACACTACATCGTATTTATTATTTAAGCAACCTGGTTATGATGTGTTTGAAGTGAAGATGGACACATTAAAAGATATTTCATTTTTAAAACGTGTTGTATTAATTTCTCCTACTAAAAAGTTAAAAGTGATTACAATTAGCGGCAAGCCTGTTAAAAGTAATGACGCTTTTATGGAGAATGTAAAAAAGAATTCTTCCACTACTATAGATTACATTTCAGCTGAAACCATCAAGAAAACAGGTGACCCAAATGTGGTTGCTGCTATTTCAAGGGTGTCAGGTGTTTCTCAGAGTGGGGGATTGATTACGGTTAGAGGTATTGGGGATCGATATGTGAAGACTACCTTGAATGGTTCTAGAATTCCAACATTAGATCCCCTTACCAATAACATTAAGCTCGATATTTTTCCATCAAGTTTGATTGATAATATTGTGATTACAAAAACTGCTTCTCCTGATTTACCTGGAGATTTTTCGGGTGCTTATATTTCAGTCGAAACAAAAGATTATCCATCAAAATTGGAAGTAAATTTAGAAACACAATTCAATTACAATGCTCAAACTACATTCAAAGAAGTTATATCTACGCAAAGAAGTGCTACAGATTGGTTGGGTTACGATAATGGATTGAGAAATACTTCATTTGATAATTTCAAAGCGCCAACTCTAAACCCAACGAGTTATCAAGAAATGAAAGCACTGGGTTTGGAGGATTATTTTAAAAAATTAGGGATTACTTCATGGAGAGATGGTACACCTGAGGGAAACAGTTATTTTAAACTCGGGTTGGTTGAATTAGGCTTATTATCGAAAGCTGAAATCAATGATAATGTAGCTTATACCGAAGCTAAATCGAAATATGAAAATGAATACAAACCTCAAGCATTTTCTCTAATAAATCAGAATAATACAGACTTTTCCAATGGATTTTCGAATAACTGGAATACCCAAAACAGAATTGCTCCAATCAATTTTTCTCAAAATTTTAGTGTAGGGAATCAAATTACACTTTTTGGAAAAACGGTAGGTTTCTTGATGGGGGTACGATATGGTAATTCTTTGAGATATGACCCAAACGGTATTTCTCAACGTTTACAAGGGGATACCACTACAAAAGGATTCGACACACAAGATAATGCAAGAATAAGCCGTGAAATTAATGGAATTAATGGATTGTTTAATGTAACATGTAAGTTTAATACAAGACATGCCCTTACTTTTTTGTTTATGCCAAATTTTTCAGGAACGAACGACGCAGTTAATTTCAATACGATCAATGACGGTACAAAGGACCAAGAAGTTACCAATCGTGTCAATCAATTTTACGAACAAAGAAGACAATTAATTTATCAAATTAAAAGCATCAACCAGTTGTTTAAATCAAAATTAAAAGCAGAAACTTTTTTATCTTACACTAAAGGAAGTAGTATTGCTCCTGATTTTAAGGTAATACAGTTTGACTACATTAGAAATAATCAAACTGATAGCACTTATGACTACATATTCTCACCAACAGCTGGAGATGGAATCAGAAGATATTTTCGTTTTTTAGATGAAAATATTGTAGATGGTCGTGTTTCTGGAGAAATGAAATTGGGTCTAGTTGATAGTACTCAATACAGAAAATTAAAATTCGGTTTCGCTTATCAAAATTTAGATCGAACCTCACACATGGAAGAGTTTTTCTTGGATTTAGGCAATAAATTAGGTGGAAAACCATTAATGAGTAATGATATAAATAGTTATTTAAATGCAGAGAAATTTATTTTAAGAGATAGTAAGATTGATTTTATCTATAATAAAACACAATTCGATAGAAACCATACTACAGGTTACAGTACTGTTAAAGCTGGTTTCGCTATGATTGATTTGCCTTTTTCCTCTGGTTTACGTTTAGCTGGTGGATTACGTGTGGAGCAATCAATTATTTTTTCTGATGTAATTGCATACAATCTCAAAGGATATAAAAGAAATGATATACGTAGAGAAAATTTAGGTGGTTTTCCATTAGTAAACCCTGCAGATATTAATGAGGTCAACTTTTTACCATCTGTTAATATCGTTTACTCCTTGAAAAAAGTTCAAAAAGCGGATGTAAACATGCGTTTCAATTTCAGTCAAACCATTGCTAGACCAAGTATTCGTGAGTTGAATGATGCTGCAGTTTTTGATAATGAGTTCAGAACCTTGATTTACGGTAACTCTGATTTAAAATTGGTAAACATAAGTAATTACGATTTTAGAGCTGAATCTTATTTCAAAAACAAAGACCAACTTTCTATCAGTTTATTTTATAAAGATTTTAAGAATCACATAGAAATGGGATTCGGTTCTGCAGGTATCACATGGCAAAATATTGATCAATCTGTTGTGCAAGGAATTGAATTTGAAGGAAAGAAAAATTTTGGTAAAGTAGTTTCTTTAAATACCAATATCACTTTGGTAAAATCTGTTTCTTCTTTTATTCGTAAGGATATGCAACTAGTAAATGGGATCAAACAATTTACAAATCTTGACACTGTAGACAGACCGATGTTTGGACAAGCGCCTTACGTAATTAACTCTATTTTAAACTTTAAGTTAGACAGCGCCAAAATAAATATTGCTCTTTCTTACAATGTGCAAGGACCTCGTTTAGTGATTACTGGTGTTGTAAAAGGATTTCCAGATGTGTATGAAATGCCTAGAAATACTTTAGACTTTAAAATTTCCAAAACTTTTGGTAAAACTATTTCTACTAGTTTAATGGTGAGAGATATTTTCAATGCACCCGTAAGAAGGGCTTATAAAATGAACAATGGTTGGGTTGATTTTGATAATTTCAGATATGGTGCAAACTTCTTTTTATCTGTAGGTTATAAATTCCAATAAAAAACTCATTACTTGAATATATGAAAAATAATATACTTGTCTTAATACTTCTTTTCTTTGTGTTTATTACAAAAAAGACATCAGCTCAATTAGAACGTGTTTTTGTCGAAAAATACTATGTTTCGGATGCAAATGATGAATCTAATACATCAGGAGGTGTACTTAAAAGAGGATCTACTACTTACCGAATTTATCTTGATTTAGCCAAAAAAACCAAAGTGATTCGACTTTTTGGTAACGATAAATTTCCAATTCAATTTTCTAGTACAGAATTGATTTACAATAATCAAACGGATGGTCAGTCATTTGCTAAAGATTTTGTTAGAAGTAGATATGCTGATAATTTAGTTGCTTTGGATTCTTGGTTAACTATTGGACAAACATCAAAGTTTCAAGGTGGGAAATCAACGTTTGGTATTCCAAAAGAATTTGATACAGATGGTTCTTTCATTGGTGGTGTTAATAATGATGGAGGAAGTCAAGGCATTGTAACTGGTTTGATGATTAATAAAAATGTAGAATTAGGTAAGGCTTTGACGGATGCAGATGGAATGGTTACAAAAAATGTAAATGTTACTGGTTGGGCATCAAATGGTTTAGTTATTGCTGGAATTGATTCAACCATCTTTGGTTTAGGTGGGTTTAAAAAAGAATTTAAAAGTAATTTATTTGAACTAAAGTGTGATGGTGTCGAAGGTATTGATACTGTTTTGAATCATGTTTTGATTGCTCAAATTACAACAAAAGGGGAGTTAAGTTTTAATTTAAATATAGAACTAGAAATTGAAGAGGATGGTAAATTGAAAAGAGTTTTATATGTGTCTAAAAATCAGAATACGGATAATTCAACTATGTATAGTCCTTTTCTTTCATATCCTTTCTCTTGTGGTTGTACAGATCCAAATTACTTAGAATTTGATAAAGCTTTTGTTTGTTTAAAAGAAGGTTCTTGTAAAACACCAGTTATAATTGGTTGTATGGATCAAAATGCATGTAATTTTGATTCAAATGCAAATACTTCACTACCAACGTTATGTTGTTATCCTGGCAAATGTAATAACCGAGATATTACAGTGGTGTGTCCTTCTTTACTCGAAGATAACGTGAATTGTTCTATTTATCCGAATCCAGTAGAAGATGGTTTTGTTACTTTGAATGTGCAAACAGGTATAGAGCAAAATGTTGATTATGAGGTGACTGATATGTATGGCAAAAAGTTAATCAACAAAACAGTAGGCAAATCAACCTTTGTGAATGAAAGAGTTTCACTTGAAGATTTGAATGCGGGTATTTATCAAATTAAGGTGCAAGTTGGATTGAGTGTTTTTTCTAAATTGATTATTAAACAATAGGAATATGAAATTTTCTAAAATTATTAACCCTAGTTCTTTCCTTTTTTTAGCTTTTATGATAGTTATCCTTTTTTCAAATTGTAAAAAAGTGGAGGAGGAAAAAAAAATGGAGTATAGCACAGTTTCCGATGTTGATGGTAACACCTACAAAACAGTAAAGATTGGAGATCAATGGTGGATGACTCAAAACCTTAGGGTCACAAAATTTAACGATGGTTCTAGTATTGATGAAAATATTTCTAATTCTGATTCTGCTTGGATTAAAACAACTTCTCCAAGATTTCAGAAGCTAGATTCTGTACAAGGAATTTTATACAATGGTTACGTTATTAAATCAGCTAAAAAAATTGCTCCAAAAGGATGGAGGGTACCCACAGATCAAGATTGGAAAAAATTAGAGGAATACATAGGACTCTCCAATGATGAGGTTCAATTATACGGTTGGAGAGGTGCTGATCAAGCTGAAAAATTGGTGATTGAATCCTCTGTAGGCTGGTTGTCAGGTACAGTTTTATTTGGTAACAACGAGACAGGGTTTAATGCACTTCCTTCTGGTTGTTATGTGTTTAATGGATATTTAAATACTGAAAAAAACAGTGCTTTTTGGTGGACCTCTACACAATTCAATTCTAGTTTAGTGTACAGAAACATTGACTTTTCGCACCGAAATATTTTTAGACATTATACCAATGCTAATTATGGGTTCGCGATTCGTTGTATTAAAGAATAATATCTCTTCGTTTTTATATTGTCTAATCTTATGAAAAAAATTTTATTTCTAATAACTATATTTTCTTGTTATAAAACAGCTGTTTATTCTCAAGAAAAAAAAGATACAACTTTATATTCTAGAATTTCTTTAATGTATAATCCTGCTCTTACTTACAGAAATTTAAAAACTAATGATGTTCAAAGTGCAGTTTTATTAAAACGAAATCTTGACTCAATTGAATCAAGCGATTTAGGATATGCTATCGGTTTTAATGTTAGACATATGTTTGGAAAACATCTAGGTTTAAATGTTGGATTTAACTACTCTATTTTTAATGAAAAAACGAGAAATGGTTCTATTGACAGATTTACAAATTATCAAAATACAACTGCATATTATTCAATTCCCTTACAGCTAGTTTATAACACCAATTTTATCAAAAAAATAAATTATTATTTTATTGCAGGTATTTCTCAAAATTATTTACAAAGACAACAACAAAAAATATACAATGAATTGAGAAATGAGGAACGTGTTTTTACTTCAAATTACGACTTAAAGAAATCTAATTTATTTTGGAATGCAGGGGTAGGGGTTAATTTTAGATTAAACAGAAACTGTTCATTTTCAACAGAGATTTTATACAACCAATCAATGGGTGAAATTAATTCTAATGGAGATATTAAAAAGAAGTTATTTTCGGTAGGTCCTAATTTTCAATTCGGTTACTCTTTTTAATTTTTTAAATTGTATTTATTTTCATTCTTAATTTTATGAAAGGTTCGATTTTATTTTTAATTACTTTTATTTCAACTTCAATATTTTCTCAAACTTGTCTTGAAGGGAATTGTATCAATGGGAACGGTACTCTTAAAAATAAAGACAAATCAATATATAAAGGTCAATTTAAAGATTCTACTTACCATGGTAAAGGGACTCTTACCTATTCAAACAATAATACCTATAACGGATATTTTAAAAATGGAAAGAAAAATGGAAAAGGGGTATTTATTTGGTATAATGGTAATAAGTATATTGGTTCCTTTGAAGATGATATGGTAAACGGAAAAGGAGTTTATTATTGGTTAAATGGGGACAAACTAGAGGGTGTATTTAAAAATAACTTATATAATGGCGTAGGTAAAAAGACTTTTGCAAATGGTGATGTTTATAATGGCGATTTTTATAACAATTTCATGCATGGCAAAGGTTCTATAAAATATGTCAACGGAGAAGTATTTGAAGGTGAATTTAAAATGGATAAAAAAGAAGGGATGGGTAAATTAATCTTCGTAGACAAATCGTATATTATAGGTAATTGGGTTAATAATCAAATTGTGGGTGAATTAACAACTTTTTCAAAAAAAGGTAAGTTAATTAAAACTGAAAAAATTTCTCCCGATAAAAACCTCTAATCTTTTTTTAAGTTTTTGTTAAGTAAGTTTTTTTAAGCTAAAACTTGGGTAATAATGAAGCTTATTTTTTAACATTACTTCTCATTAATTATATTCTAAACATAATATCTATTTTATCTCTTTTTTTTGTTTTCGTTCGAAATTTGTTTCGTTAACATTAATAACAAAAAAATGAAAAAAGAGACTAAAATTTCTAAAGTAATTGCTGGTTTAGCTTTGTCTACATTGGCTGTTACAACTGGTTTCAGCCAGTCTAATTTAGGTGCTGCTTGTGGTTGTCCTCCTGTTGCATCAAGACCTACGGTATTGTTATCTTCTTTACCTGGATTTACAGCTATAAATGGTACTTACGGTGGTGAATTAACAAGTGGAGCAACATTAACTTGTGACAAAACGTACATTATTGATCAAAAAATTTACGTTCCTTCTGGTAAAACTTTAAATATCGCTCCTGGGACAGTACTTAAAGGTAGAGCGAACCAAGTAGTGAATGGTACAGAAGATAAGGCGACTGCTACTGCTTTAGTTATCATGAGAGGAGGTAAAATTAATGCAGAGGGTTCTGCTGATTGTCAAGTGGTATTTACAGCTGAAGCCGACCCATTAGATGGTACTTACCCAATTGCTAATAAAGGTATGTGGGGTGGTGTTGTTATTTTAGGAAAAGCAACTAATAACCTTACCCTTTCTGCTAATGGTCCTTTCGTGCCAGGTGGTGCTGGTAAATTAGCTGTTGCTGATGGTTTAGGTACAATTGAAGGGTTCGCTACTTCAAACCCACAAGATCAATATGGTGCTAACTTATCTGCTGGTGAAACATTTGATGATAATGACAATTCTGGTACATTAAGATTTGCTTCAATCAGACATGCTGGTGCAAACTTAGTTGTTGGTGCTGAGATAAACGGTTTAACTTTAGGTTCAGTTGGTAGAGGTACTACTATGGATCACATTGAAATCGTTTCTTGTGCTGATGATAACATCGAGTGGTTTGGTGGTACAGTAAACATGAAATACGTTGCTAGTTTCTACGGTAACGATGATATGATTGATTTCGACTGTGGATATACAGGTAAAAACCAATTCTTCTTCGGTCTTAAAACGGATGCTACTGCAAGCGCTGATAATGATAATGGTTTTGAAATGGATTCTGATGATAATAAATCTAATAACTTCCCAAGATCGAATCCATCTTTCTACAATGTAACTTTAGTTGGAAATGCTAAATCTGTTTCTACTGCTGATAACAGTTCATTAGCTGCAATTTGTGCGAAAGAATTAACAGGGGGTGAAATTTATAACTCTATTTTCGCAAACTTTTTCAGAGGGTTTGATTTAACTAAATCTGTTGGTACAAGAACTGGTGGTTCAGAAGCATACCATAACTGGTCTACTGCAAATGGAAATGGTACTAATATTTTAAAAGTAAAATGTAATACGTTTGTAGGTTGTACTTCCCCTATCACTGTTGGTAGATCTGCAGCTAACGTTGTTTCTGCGGATACTGCTCAGTTCTATACTGCTGATAAAAACGTTGCTATTGCTACGAACACTTTACCTGGTTTTGACTATACTTTTACAATCAACAATACTACAAACACGTATTCAAAACAACCTGATTTCGTTCCTAACCCTGCTATCGTTGTAGCTGGTTGTCCAACTCCTCCAGTTGATGGTTTTTACAGAGCTGCAAACTACAGAGGTGCTTTCTCTTCTAACGCTGGTGAAAACTGGTTGTCTAACTGGTCTTATGCGCAAGTATTAAACATCACTAAAGGGTTGGTAGCTTGTCCTACTGATGTTAACGGTGATGGTACTACAAACGTTACTGACTTCTTACAGTTATCATCTCAATTCGGTTTGAGCTGTAACTAATCAATTCAAATCCCTTAGTTTTTTATTAACATATTCAGCTTCATGCTAAATAGTAATGTTTTAATGAACTAAGGGATTTTTATTTCAAAATCCAAAACAAAATAAAATGAAAAAGAGTACAAAAAAGCTTTTCCTTGGTTTAGGTTTGGCATTGTTAAGCGGAAACGCTGTCGCTCAAAATGGTATAGAGCAAATCATTGTTGAGAAGTACTACATTGCCAATGCTGCGGATGCTGCTGCATCAATGGGTACATTGCCTGTCGGATCTGTAACTTACCGTGTGTATGTTGACATGTTACCAGGGTACAAATTTCAAGCTTTATATGGTGATGCTAATCACCCATTAAAGTTTTCTACTACGACTTCTTTCTTCAATAACGAAGACCGCGGTGCTACTACTGCGAATGCTATTGCTAGTGCTCAGTTGAAAAATAATACGGTAGCTTTAGATTCATGGTTTTCAGTAGGTGCTTCTGCAACAGGTCAGTTTGGTGTATTAAAGTCAGATGACAACGGTGCAGCTAACTTATTGACAACTACAAATCCAACTACGGTTTTAAAAAATACTGCTGCTGCATTGGGTATCCCTCTAGCAACACAAGATGGTAACATGGCTGGTTCCCCTGAAGCAGTTACTTTCGTAGGTTTTGACCCAACTGGTGGAGTTTTTGATGCAACTTCTCAATTTGGTAATCAATTCATGACTACGGATGGTGCGATTTCTGCATTAAGTGGTGCTACTGGGCCAACTGCTGCTAACCGTATATTAATTGGTCAGTTTACTACAGATGGTATTTTCCGTTTCGAATTAAACATCCAAGTTGGTACGCCAACTCCAGGTGTTTCTCAAAAATTCGTAGCTAAAGATCCTGTTAATGGTGAAATTTCAATTCCTACTTTAATTCTTGAGCCAAATGTTCCTCCTACAATTGCCATTACTAATCCTACAAACAACCAACAAATTGTTACAGGAACAAATGTGAATATTACAGCAAATGCATCTGATTCTGATGGTACGATTTCTAAAGTAAACTTTTATGTTGATGGGGTGAAAATTGGTGAGAAATCTTCTGCACCATTTGAATTACCATATGTTGCTACTGTTGGTAATCATGCAATTACCGCTACTGCAATTGATGATGATAGTGATTCTACTACTACTTCTGCAGTTAATATTGTGGTTGCTAACAACCAAGCTCCTACTATTTCTGTTGTTTCTTCAGCTAATAGCGCTATCGTTGGTGATGTTTTAACATTCACTGCTACTGCAAATGACGTTGATGGTTCTGTTGCTTCGGTTGAATTCTTCGTTGATAACGTTTCTATAGGAACAGATAATACTGCTCCATTTGCGCAAACTTGGACTTCTACTACAGGTGCTCACGTGATCAAAGCGGTTGCTACTGATAATTTAGGTTTAACAGGTACATCTTCAAACATTAACGTTTCTATTGCAAACAACAACCCTCCAACGGCTGCAATTACTGCTCCATTAGCAAATGCTACAATCATCGCTCCAACAGTAGTAAACATCGAAGCTACTGCAACAGATTCAGATGGTTCAGTTTCTCAAGTAGAATTTTTAGTAAATGGTGTTGTTGTTGGTACAGATAACACGGCTCCTTATGCTTATGCTTGGACATCTACTCCTGGTGCTAAATCAATTACTGTTCGTTCTACAGATAACAAAGGTGCTACTACTACATCTACTGCATTGAATTTAAATATTGCTGACCCTAATGCTCTTCCTTATGAAGTGACTACAGTTGATCAAAAATGTATTTTACCAACTTTCAGCTTACCTATTTCTGCCGCTGCTACAAACAATGTTGATAACGTAATCGGTTATGACTTAGTATTGATCTATGACAAAAATAAATTAACTCCAACTGGAAACATTGTGGTTAATGGTGATTTGATTGATGCTACTTTGGTAAATACTTCAAATGCAATTGATGCTGTGAATGGTAAAATGAATATTTCTGTATATTTTACACCACAAGCTCCTGCTGGAACTAAATTCACAGGTACAGGTAAACTAATTTCAGTTGAATTCAACAAAACTGCAAATTTTGCTTCTGTTGATACTGCAGTAGTTTCTGTTTCTTCTTTACAAGAAAGTTATATTTCTGGAGTACAGACAAAAGCTGTTTCTGCTGGTAAAGCAATTACACACAAAGATTATACATACCCAATGGCGTTAAGATTTTGGGGTGATAATAAAGCAATTAAATACGATGCATCTTTACCTAATAATCACCTTATTACAAATGTATATGGTGCTGATGTTAATACAGGTGTTTTAAATGCTAATAATATTGCAGCTGCTACGGATGTAGATGGTGTTGTAAGTTATGACTTGAGAAACGGTTTAGCTGTAAGCATCAAAAGAGACATTGCTGGTACTACGGATGTATTTGATATTGTGAACGCTGCTGACGTAAGTGTAGTTAATTCAATCTTGTTAAACGATGTAAATGTTACTCCTTCAGTATATCAAATGATTGCTGCTGACGTTAACTTAGATGGTGTTATTTCTGCTGGTGATATTTCTCAAATTAGACAAAGAGGTACGCTTAAAATTGCTGAATTCCGTCAAGCATGGAATTACAACAATGCTGGTGTTTCAAATGGAGAACCTTCAAGAGACTGGATTTTTGTAGATTCAATGAGGTTACAAAATGATCCTGCTTACCAAATATCTACTACTTATCCTACAAATGATTTAGCTGGAGGTTTCTCTAAGTCTAGAGTTCCAGTTGTACCTGCTGTATTGAACGCAAGAGTTTCTGACTTTGCTAACTGTCCAGTAATTACAGGTGAGACTTATAAAGGAATCATGTTAGGTGATGTTGATGGTACGTATGCTGCACAACCAAACAGTGGTTTATTGAAATCTAATACTGCTGATCAAAAGGCTAAAATCGTTTTCGATTTAACAAAAGCTAAAAAATCTGGTAATGTAGTTGAAGTTCCTGTTTCTATTGAGTCTGATGAGAAATTCAATGCATTTGACTTTGCTCTAAATTTATCTGATAACAATTTGAAATTAGAAGATATTACTGTTGCTTCTAAAGACATCGAGAATTTCTACCACTTCAATGAAGCGGATCAAACAGTACGTTTTACTTCAAATAACTATGATAATTTCTCAACATACAACACAGTTGCAACAATCAAACTACGTGTAGATGAAGAAGCTTCTTTAAATACATTGAAACCTAGATTAGCAATGTTAAATGGTAAGAAAGTTCAAGTTGAAGTAAGAAAATCTCAATTAGAGTCTAATGGTTTTGATCTTAAATTATTCCCTAACCCAGCAAATGATAATGTTTCTATCAGAACAAATGAAGATGCTGTTTTAGTAATTTCTGATTTAACTGGAAAACAAGTTTCTGATTCTTTTGAATTAAAAGCAAACATGACTAAGAATGTTAACTTAAATGAGTTACCTCAAGGGGTTTACTTATTCAAAGTAACAGGTGAAAATGTTGTTAGGGTGGAGAGAGTGGTTATAAATAAGTAGATTTTTCTACTTTCTGTTTTTTTATCTCTTGAAGCCACCCGATCGGGTGGCTTCTTGTTTTCTATGAAGTTAGAATCTCTTAAAATTAAGTTGTTAAAATATAAACACTTTCATAACATATACTTTATCATATAGTCTCATTACGAGACTATTTTTGATTTAAAATTTTTGTTATGTTTCGTGTAGTAAACTTACTTTTTTTATTTATTGGATTTTTTTGCTCTTTAAATACGTTTGCTTTAGTTCCTCCCCCAGATGTTTCCAATGACTCTGTAATAATCGATTTGAAAAATGCAGCTGTGTCGTTTAACAGTGGCGAACGTTTTTTAGATATTCCAATTATTGTAAAAGCAAAAAATCCAGTAAGTTCGTTTGATATTAGATTGAAGTTTAATCAAGAAAAATTTGAATATATTTCTACGATTAAAGTGAATGCTCAACTCGAACCATTTACTTTTTTAAATACAAATGATAATTTCTTAAGAAATAATACAGCAGGTCCCTTTGTTTCTTTTAATATTCCCAATAATACCCCTTTGATTTATTTTAGATTTAAGTTAAAGCAAACATGTGCGCTTGTCAATGCCTCTGATTTCTTTCAAATTACTACTCTTTTATTAGGCTATCCTTCTAAAAACAAAGTTACTGAAATGGAGTCAGTTAAGACATTTTCAAATTTACTAGTTAGTGGATCGAAATGTACAAAAAGCGCTTTGACTTTTGCTGGCCCTACATCATCAAGCGGAGTTCCAATTGCTGAATATAAATGGGAATTTGGAAATGGTTCATTTTCAAATACACAATCTGTTAATACTTCTTTTGTAGATCCAGGCGAATATGATATCAAACTAGTGGTTAAAACAGTTGATGGTTGTAAAGATTCAACAAACCAATCAATTTATATCAATGAATCACCGATTGCTAGTTTTGATTATACAACAAGTGAATCGCTGGATACAGTCTATTTTAATAATTTATCAAGTGTTACGAATGATGAAATGACTTTTGAATGGAACTTTGGTGATAAATCTGCGAGTTTTACTAATAATCCGAAACACCATTACGCTTCGGGTGGAGTGTTTCCCGTCGAACTTATCGTACGTACTTTAAATGGGTGTTTTGCACGTTCTGTTGTAAATGTAGTACTTGAAAAGCCCATTGCTGATTTTGATTATACAGCTAACGCATGTGCTAATACTGATTTAGTTTTTGAAGATAAATCTGTTTTTAATTTTGGGAAAATTGTTGATTGGAATTGGGATTTTGGTGATAATACAACATCTTCAATAAAAAATTCGACCCATAAATTCCTACTCTCAGGGAAATATGTTGTGAAATTGATTGTAATATCTGATAAGGGAATTAAGTCTGAGGTTTCTAAAACAATTGAGATAAACAATAGACCAATTGTAAATTTTGAAGCAAATACCACTTCAGGTTGTTCTCCTTTGTATGTAAGTTTTAGTAATAATTCAATTTATGACTTAGGATCTCGTTTTATATATGATTTTGGCGATGATCAAATGTCTATTCAACCTGACCCAGTTCAGGGGTTTATAGAATCAAAATCTTATACCATAAAAAAGGTGATTATTACCCCTGGTGGCTGTAAAGATTCTTTGATTAAAACTTCTTATATCACTGTTTCTCCAAATCCAATTGTATCTTTTAGTAAAGCAGATGGTTGTTTGAATACTTTATTAAATTTTTCTGATAGTTCAAAAGTTGACAATGGATCTATTGTTGCATGGGATTGGAATTTTGGTGACGGTTTTTCAGTTTACACAAAAAATGCACAACATACCTTTAATAAATCCGGTAAATATCCTATAAAGTTAACCGTAACGTCGAATAAAGGATGTTCTGAATCTTTTCAAGATTCAATTCAAATTAATACAAAACCCAAAGTACAATTTAATGCTGAGAAAACAGATGGGTGTATACCATTAACTCCTGTTTTTAAAGACTTTTCAACTACTGTTGCAGGTTCTTCTTATAACTGGGATTTTGGTGATAAAACTTTTTCATTTGATAAAAACCCATCAAAAATCTACCAAAAAGATGGAAAATTTTCAGTGAAACTTACTGTAGTTGCTCCTGGGGGGTGTGCTGATTCATTAATCATTCCGAATTATATAAATCCATTGAGTTTGGTTACAGCAAAATTTACTGAATCTACTCATTGTGCCAACAGAATTATGCAGTTCATAGATAGTTCAACGGTGTCTAATGGTAAAATCGCAAATTGGAATTGGAATTTCGGAAATGGTGTATTTAGTTCTCAATCTAATCCTTCTACCGTTTTTCAAAAATCAGGTAACTATACTGTTTCATTGACTGTTACATCAGATCAAGGTTGTCAAAATATAACCACCAAAGAGATTAGTATAGACGATGTTCCTAAGGTTAATTTTACAGCGGATAAAACCAATGGTTGTTTCCCTGATGTAATCGTATTTGATAACAAATCAACTTTCATGGAGGGATCTAAATTTGAATGGCATTTTGGTGATGGTTTCAAGCAAACATTTTTTGCTCCAGCGCATAAGTACATGGATATTGATTCTTTTACAGTAAAATGTATAGGGATCTCCCCACAAGGTTGTAAAGATTCTTTAGTTAAAGAAAAATACATTTCAATTCAAATTAGCCCGATTTCAAAATTTGAAATAGAAAATAAGAAGGTGTTAATACCTGGATTTAAAATTAATTTCACAAATCTTTCTACTACAGCAAAAGATTATGTTTGGTCTTTTGGTGATAGTACAATCTCAGCATTTAAAAATCCTGCTCATCAATTTTTAGATTCAGGTTCTTTTAAAGTTTGTTTGACTGCTAAAAATTCAGAGTATTGTAAATCGGTCTATTGTGAGAATGTTCAAATACGATATCCTGGAAATATTGCAGTTCCAAATGCTTTTTCTCCAAATAATGATGGTAAAAATGATGTTTTTAAAGTATTAGGAGGTCCTATTTCTGAGATGTCTTTGAAGGTTTATAATACATGGGGTAGTTTAGTCTTTTCAAGCGAATCTCAAAATGAAGGTTGGGACGGAAATTTTGCCGGAGAAAAACAACCAATTGGGGAATATAATTATCTGTTGATTGGAAAACTAACTGATGGTTCCGAAATAAACAAGACTGGTGTAATCAACTTAACACGATAAAAAAATGAATAAATTCGTAAAATCCATAATTTTTATTTGGTTTGGTTCTATTTTATATGCTCAAGATGCTCGTTTTTATCAATACGAGATGAACGATCTTTTTTTAAATCCCGCACTTACCGGGGATAGATTGTTTGATAATCGTGGTTTACAAATTAACGTCAATTATAGAAGTAATTCTTCTAAAAATTTAGTCAATGGTGATGCTAGTGCTCTTGGTCTAGGTATGGATATACCCTTAGGTCATCGTTTCTCTGTTGGTCAATACTTCGGTAACAATAGAGCTGTTGATGGTTCGTTTAATAATTTTAATTATTTCGCATCTGCGTCTTATAAGATTATCAATAGTCAAATGTTTAATGATAATCACATGTTAGCAATTGGAATGCAATTAGGTGTGGTTAACAATAGCTTAAATACCAAACGTTTGTACTATGAGTCTCAATATTCTCCTTTTAGTTCAACCGGTTTTGATCAGAATTTAGAATCGGGTGAATCGTATGCACAACAGAGTTTTTATAAATTAGATAATAATCTAGGAATTGTTTATCGATACAAGATACCTTCAAAAAGGTTAGCATTAACATCCGGTTTATCGTTTTACCATATCTCTAGGTATAACAAAAATACTACATTGGGTGATTTGAATGAATTAAGGACAAATATCCATTTTCAATTTCATTACGATTTCAATGAAAAAATGGGCATTTCCCCTCATTTATTATATACGAAACAAGGTATTACTCAAGATATTAACCTTGGTTCTTTTTTTCAATACAATATCCATCCAGATGTATTTCCAATAGTTGGATTAAATTTAATTGCAAACAAAGCTACAGTATATCAATTGGGTTTGAGGTATAAAAACAGTATGTTTAAAATGAGTTATGCTTTTGCAAATAAACGAAATACTTCGTTTGTAAACAATGGTTTAGAATTTGCTTATATACATACTTTTATCTCTAAAGAGCAAACCTACCATGTGGGTGATTTTGAAGATAAATTTAATTCTTCAAAAAAGGAAGAAAAAGAAATGATTCAAATAAAATCATCAAAAGCGGGAGATAATTACTACTTGCTTAAACTAAAATTGATAGTTGATCGATTAGATGTCCTTATTAATTCTAAGGAAATTTCTAAGCTTGATATTCAAAGTGAATTGAATAAAATCATAATTGAAATTCAAGAATTATCTAAAATGACGACAACCGAGCGATATCTAGAACTTGCAAATCAGTACAAACTCTTAATTGCTGAAAAATTAAAAGTCTTAGAAACTAAAATTCATCAATAATGCAAAGATTTGTAATAATCATAATTACTTTTTTGTTTTCAAATGTTTTTTTTGCACAAAATAAAAAACAGGTTAAAATTGATCTTAATGATTTGATGGTTGAAATCAATAATATATCAAGAACGAACAACCAATATGTCAAATATGATTCTTTGTTGGATGTAATTTCTTCAATGCAACAAAAATTAGAAAATAAAGATTCTGTAATTTCTACTTTAAAAAATAAAGTTAATGTAGTTCAATTAAAATCTGATCAGATTAAAGAAACAGAGTATTATGTAATAATAGGGGCTTTTAAAATTCCTGAAAATGCAGTACAACTTTCCAAAACGAAATCTAGATATCCTCTAAAAATTTATACGTTCCCAACATCAAAATTGAATTATGTAGGATACAAAGTTAAGTTGACAGATCCTTTTTTACTTATCTTAAACTATTTTAGACAAAAAGTAGTAAAAGATGCTTGGGTGTTGAAAATTACCAATTAGATAAATTTAAAAAGGCTACCTAAATTAGATAGCCTATCTTACCTGTAATATAGTATATTATTTATTTCTATACTCGATAACTGCTGCATGATGTTTTTGTTTTACATAACTAATTACATCTAACGAATAATCATCGCAACAACTGATATCTTTTAAAACTATTTTCTGTGTATAATGATCGTGATTATCAATTACCCAACCATAATGTTCCACCTTGGCGACTGGTAGCTTTTGGAAAAAAATGGTATCATTAGAACTTGTTAATTCTATCTCGTGAGAATTACTTATGGCTAACTTACTTGAATTACAGCTTAATCCAATGAAAGCCACTAGTGCAAAAATTATGTAAATTGATCTCATGACTTTTAGGTTTTTAATAAATATAGTCAAAAAATAAGTTTTATTCAACTTAATTATGTTAAATTTTAACTAAATGTTATCAATAGATTAATTTCTGTTAAATATTGCTTGATTTAGTCGCTCAAATTTTATCTTTCTATTATGCTTTGTTCACAAGCTTATTTATCAGAATAAGTTAATTTACTTTTGAGATAGAAAATCACAAACAATGTTTAGGTTATTAAAGAATATCGTACGTCCTCAACGAAAATTGTTTTACAATCACATCAATGATATAAACTTTAATCTGCTTAATATTAATGTTTTATTTGCAAATTTAGTACGCGAACCTGAATATTTAAAAAGAGCAAAACTGATTCAAGAAATTAATGCGCTTGGAAAAAAAAATGATGATATTGTTAACCAAGTTTTTGTTGATTTGAGTAAATCGTACATTACTCCTTTTGATAGAGAAGATATTTATGGACTTGTAAAAAGTGTAAAAACAATCGGAGATAATCTTGTCAAAATTTCTTCCAATATCAATTTTTATAAAATTCATCCAGATGCATCTGGTTTTGATGTTTTTGCAATAGAAATTCATTTCTTGGTCAATGATGTGAATACAGCCATAGAACATCTCAAAAAACTTAAATTAACAAAGGAGTATTTAAGTATTATCAAACAGATATTTGATAAACATACTGATTCTAAAGATACTTTTCTGATGGTTTTAGATCGTCTTTTTGACGAACAAGAAGATCCAAAAGTGATTATTAAAACAAGAGAAATCTTGAAGAATCTTGAGGCGGTAAGTTATCAAGCAAAAGATTGTGCTGTTTTGCTCGAAAATATGATTATTAAATACGCATAAAAGGCTACTCATTTTATTGAATAGCCTTTAATAGAATTAAAAATAAAGTTTAAATTCCTAATTCAACTTGGAATATAGCTCCTACTTGTTTTTGATTAGTTGAATTTTTTAAATCTTTTGTGATTTGATACAGTAAATTTCCTTGAACTTTTACTCTATGTCCGTAAAAATATTTGGTTACACCCAAATGAAAATGTTCTTGTTTTTTCTCGTTTACAGTTTTATAAACAGCATTATTATATAGTTTTTCATCTGGGGTAATGTTTGCATATCTAAAGGCCAATTCTACATTGTTTTTAAACAAATAACTTACTTGTGATAAACTTCCAAAACCAGTATAAACGCTTCTGAATTTCGTTCCGTCAGTAGTTATATTATCTTTTGCAATTCTGCTACAGTATTCTTGATAAAAAGCAAAACCTTTGTATTTAAATAATAAATCTAAATGCATATTTTTCATATCGACATCTGAATACAAATCATTCCCTAACGTTCCGGATTGTCTTACTATGTTTTCATTTAAATTAAAACTTGATGCTAGTGCTAATTTTGGCGTTTGTTCTCTTGCTAAATCTCCTTCGCACTCGTCATTTCCTTTTGAGAATTTACCGAAAGGTAATAATTCAAGACGACCTGTATAGTTTAAACCTTTATCTGATTTGGTACTATTACGACCTTCTCCAGAAGTAATAGCTCCTTTCAAAGCAAAATACTCTTTTTCATAGCTTCCGAAGAAACCAAAATCACGGTCTAGAGTGAAAGTAGAATTTACGATTGATCGATCAGCAAATTGTAAGTTTCCAGATGAAATAACTCGTTGTCTGTTACCTGGTAATTTAGTCTGTCCAAATCCAAATTTTAAATTTTCAATTGGTTCATAATAGATGATTGCGTCTCGGACTATATTTGGACTAGTATTATATTTTGATGCATTTGGATCTTCCCAATCCATATCACCCCTTGAAAATGATAATTGTATGTGATAAGTTAATTTGGGGTTAAAAACAAAACCTTTCATACGCATACGTAAACGTCTCACTCTGAATTCCATTTCAGATGGAGTCAAATCTTCTTCTGATTTTGAAAGATAACCAGCACGGTTTTGCATTCTAAACTGAAACTGTATTCCAAACAGACTATCTTTCTGAATTATCTCGATTCCAGATTCTTTTTTAGTTTTTACAAGTAATGGTGAATTTTGACCAAAACTACTCCCTAATGATGCAAAACACAAAGATGTGACAGCAATTAATTTTTTCATTAATGTTAATTTTTTGTGAAGCCAAAATTATCTAGACAACATTTAATTAACATATGTTTTATCTAAAATTAACGTACAGTTAAATTTGGTAACATTAAGTTAATAATACAATTGGTTATAAATTAGTTTTTTAACTGTAATTGTAATCGAAGATTAATTATATCTTATGGTTTTTTATCAAAGTTTTGAAGGTATGTTTCGCGGTTAATTTGTTGATTTTTAGTTTTTTGAGTGAGTGTTAGGTGTCTTAATGTTATGTTTACGTTAAGTTGTGCTTTAAGACTGATGTAAGGCAACAAAGAAATGCTAATTTTGACCAACAAATATTTTAGATATGTCAATTTTAAAATTCTTTTTACCAAAAGACAAAGTGTTTTATACACTTTTTGAAAGTGCAAGTGCAAACTTAGAATCGCTTGCTGCTAAATTAGTTGATGTAGTGAATGAATCAGACTACAACAAAAGAGCTACAATCGTGAAACAAATGGAAGATTTGGAACACGAAAATGATAAATTAACACATACTATTTTTGTTGAATTAGGAAAAAACTTTATCACTCCTTTTGATAGAGAGGATATTCACAGTCTTGCTACCGCATTGGATGATATTGCTGATTACATCTACGCAACAGCAAAAAAATTAAACTTTTACAAAGTTGAGCCAACTTCAGATCAAGGTATTATTAAAATGGCTGATGCAATTAAGGAGTCGGTTTTATCTGTAAATAGAGCTGTACTAGAATTGAGAAACTTAAAAAATATCAATAAAGTTGTTGAATGTGTTATCAAAATTAATGGCATCGAAAATCAAGTAGATGATATTTTTGATTTAAGTATCGAAAATCTTTTCGAAAATGAAACGGATATTAAGTTGTTAATCAAGAAAAGAGAAATTTACCAAAATCTTGAGAAAGTAACAGACAAGTGCGAAGATGCTGGTAATGTAATGGAATCTATTGTTGTAAAATACGCTTAATCATTCAAACTAAAATTTAACTAAGATGTTTACATTATTGTTAGTCGTTATAGCTATTGCTCTAATCTTCGATTTAGTGAATGGTTTTCACGATGCAGCAAATTCCATTGCAACTGTGGTTTCAACGAAAGTGTTGACACCTTTTCAGGCAGTACTTTGGGCAGCTGCTTTTAACGTATTGGCTTTTTGGGTATTCGATATGAGTGTTGGAAATACAGTAGCTAAAACCGTTGATAGTGGAGCCATTGATTTATGGGTAATTCTTGCTGGATTACTAGCTGCAACTGCCTGGAATTTATTTACTTGGTGGCTGGGTATACCTTCATCATCTTCTCACACTTTAATTGGAGGTTTTGCTGGTGCTGCTGTTGCACATGCTGGATTTGGAGTAATTGCTTTTGATGAAATTATTCCTGTAATTTCATTCATAGTTTTAGCTCCGCTAATCGGTGGTGTTATCGCTTTCATCATTGCAATTATTACGGTAAGTAGAAGGTACTTCTTGAAATTCTTTATCATTTTAGCTGGTTCTGTTGGTTTATATTTCCTTATGGATTATATGATTGAATACATGGACATGAAACCTATTATGATGTACATTGTATTGATTATGTTAGCAATATTTATTTTGGCTTACATTTATTATATGTTGGTACACGGTAAAAAGCAATCTGCTTTGAAAGAATCGAATATGTACAAAAAGCTACAATTACTTTCTTCTGCCGCTTTCTCGTTAGGTCATGGTGGTGCTGATTCTCAAAAGGTAATGGGTATTATTTGTGCTGCCTTGATGGTTTATGGTAATCTTGGTAGAGATGGTAAATTGACAGAAGAAATTGGAACTAATTTCAAAATCTCTGAATTAATGCAGATTGAATTCAAAGATGAAGAAGGTAAAAAGGAAAAATTCAAACCCGAAATTGGTAAAATTGAAGATATTACTTTTTATGCTTTAGGCGATAATATTTTAGATGCTAAAACACAAGAGGTGATTTTTGAAGATGAAAAATTAAACAAGGAATATACAAATGCCTCAAAGTTTAAATCTTTTTCAGAAGCTGATGATGCATTAGAAAAATTACATGTTTATACCAAAGGAGATGATGTATATGATGCTGAAAATGATCAATTGATTTTTCATAAAAAAGAACTTTCAAATAAATATGAGAAAGCTGGAATTTTTGCTTCTTTCGTTGAAAAAGGAGAGTTGAAAAAAGGACATAAATTGAAAACAAAGGTGAATTCTGATACGATGCCATTTTGGATTTCTTTTGGATGTTACCTTATGATTGGTATTGGAACCTTATTTGGCGGTTGGAAAATCGTAAAAACAATGGGTTCTAAAATTACGAAAGTAACTCCTTTGGAAGGTGTTTGTGCTGAGACAGCGGGTGCTTTAACTTTGTTTACGGTTTCTCAAATGGGTATACCTGTGTCTACAACACATACCATCACAGGTTCTATCATTGGGGTAGGGGCAACGAAACGCTTAAGTGCTGTTCGTTGGGGTGTAACGATCAACTTACTTTGGGCATGGATTCTAACCATTCCAGTAAGTGCTTTGTTCGCAGCAGGCTTCTACTACTTAATCTGTTTATTCAAATAAAATTGACATTAATACATCAAAAAGGCTTCCAAGTGGAAGCCTTTTTTGTCTTTAAGACTTTTGTCCTTCATCTAAGGTCTATCGTCTTATGTCTTTTATCTTTTATCTTTAAGTCTTTTGTCTTTTATCAAAGGTCTAACGTCTTTTGTCTTTCAGTCTTTTGTCTAATGTCTAACTCCTACTTCCATTTAAATGTATTTAACATTCTATCTAAGTCCTTTTTGATATAATCCAAACTGGGTTTAATCGAATCGTAATTTGGACGCGCATTCATATAAACAACTCCACTTATAAAACGAGATACGGAGTCAGTAAGATAGAATTGAAAAGGGGAGGCAACGTCACCTTTTAATTCAAATAAAGTACCATAAACTTTATCTTTCGGACGAATAATTTGCCTGTCTTGAATGTCTGTTGCTTTGATTTTATGTTCATCTACTTTGTCAATAGCATAATTTATATAGTCTTTCAATGGTTTTTCCATGATAATATCAGAAAAATGGAGTGTTCCATTTAATTTTCCAAATAAAATATCTTTGTGGCAAGTTAATGTTTTCCCTTCGTACACATCCCGAACCTGATACAAGGTAGAAATATCAAATTCATAAGGACAAGATTCATTATATTTTTTATATGAATGAGCAGGTAACTCTATGTTTAAAAATGTAGGAGGTTTAGGGATGGGTATTTCGTCTGAACCACAAGCGGTTAGAAATAAAGTGCCAGTTAATATAGTTTTGAATTTAGAAATCATTATAATTCTGTATTTAAGGTAGTATCTATCTCTTCTTGGATTAGTACGCGGATTGATTTTATTCGTTTTTTATCAGAAGCTTCAACAATTAATTTACAATTTTCTACTTGTATACTTTCTCGATTCATTAAGATTCTTCCGGCCTGTTCTACAATAAATCCGCCTAATGTATCTGCTTCACCTTTATTGTTTTCAAATTCTTTCCCGTCAAGTTTGGTTACCTTGTAAAAGTCAACTAATGCCGTTTTTCCTTCGAAAACATATTCGTTGTCATTTATTTTTGTAAATCTAATTTCTTGTTCATCAAACTCATCAGTAATGTCACCAACAATTTCTTCTAAAATATCTTCTAAAGTTGCTAGACCACTTGTTCCACCATATTCATCAACAACGATAGCCATGTGCATTTTTTTTGATTGAAAATCATTCAGTAAATCGTCTAGTTTTTTATTTTCAGGAACATAGAAGGGTTTTCTTATGAAGCTTTGCCAATGAAAAGATTCACTTTCATCTAAGTATGGTAATAAGTCTTTGATATTTAAAATTCCTTCTACTTTATCTAATGTACCTTCAAATACGGGAACTCTTGAATATCCCATTTCATTAATATGCTCAAGTACTTCATTGAATGTTAATGTGTTTGAAATAGCAGAGATTTCTGTTCTAGGTCGCATAATTTGTTTGACATCTGTAATTCCAAATTTGACTATTCCTTCTAGAATCTTATGGTCTTCTTCAGAGGTTGTTTCTTCTTTGGTTAATGCTAATATTTGCTCCAACTCATCACTTGAAACTTTAACATCTTTCTTTACAGCATAACGATGAATAATTTTTGTTCCATTCACTAAAAATTTTCTTAACCAGGAAACAGGAGGCATATTTGAGATGAAAGTTAAGGGTTGAGCCATCATTTTTACAATGGGAACACCTTGTTTGGTAGCATACACTTTTGGTATTACCTCACCAATCAATAAGATGATAGCTGTAATTAAAAACACATCAATGATAAACCTCATTAAAGATTCACCCTCTTCAGCTGGGAAGATAATATTTAACAAGGAACTTGTAATAATCACAATGGCTACATTTACGAAGTTACTTGTAATTAAGATAGTTGCTAATAAATCCTGAGGTTTGTTTAATAACTCAAGAGCACTTTTAGCATTTTTATTTTCCTCGTTTTTAAGTTTTTCTTTGTCGCTTGGTTCAAGTGCAAAAAAGGCTACTTCTGAAGCAGCAATTAAACTGGAGCAAGTCAGCAAGACGAGAATTGTAATAGAACTAAAAACAATTCCAGAAGTTCCGGAAGTACTTTGAGTTAAAATTAGAGCATGAATTAAATTAATCGTCATATTAAGCATTAAAATGGAAGTTCATCTAGGTCAGTCGCATTAAATTCCTGCAATGGTTTTGGAGTAGGTTGAGGCGTTTCTGGATAATTTTGGTTAAGTTGATTGTCTATTTTGAAATGTTCGTTTTTTGGTAAAATTAAAAACTCATTTGCAAAAATTTCAGCATTACTGTGGAAAGTACCATCTTTTGCAGTCCATTTACGGTGTTTCAATTTACCTTCAACATATATCCATTGGTTTTCAAGTATGTTTTGTTGAGCTATTTTTGCTGTATCTCCCCAAAAAACAACGATGTGCCAGTCGTTTAGTTCTTTTTTCTGACCTGTTTTTTTATCGGTAAAATAATCGATAGTGACCAAAGTGATTTTACAAACAGAACCTGATTCAAATAATTGCAATTCTGGTTTTTTGGTTACTTTGCCAATTAATGAAACTTTATTTAATGAACTTAACATCTATTTTTAAAATCAATTCTAACAAAGATACAAAATCAAAATTTACTTTAGATTGTTAATCGTTGTTGTTTCGACTTAAGTTTTTCCTCAAGATAGCGATCTATAACCCTTGGTATAGGATAATCGTTAAAGGATGATAATTTTATTAATTGCCAATTTTCATTAAAGTTTTCCGGTAAGTCATTAAATTCCCAAAAAGTACAATAAATATGTTGATGTGATAAAATATGTTTTTTCTGAACATAGTACTCTGAAGGTTGAATAGAAAAATTATTTTCAAGAAAAATTTTCATTTCCTCTATGCTTTGTTCAGTTTCAAATTCAATTTTGGGAAATTCATATAAATGTTGCCATATGTCTTTGTCAGTTCTTTTTTGTATAACAACTTCTTTACCATTATTAAAATGAAAATAATGAAAATAACGATTGCGAATTTTCGTTTTTCCTTTTTTTACAGGACGAATAGAAATAGTATTGTTTTTGAGAGCTAGACATTCAAGCTGAAAAACACATTCTCCGCAATTGGGGGAGTTTGGCGTACATTGTAAAGCACCAAATTCCATGATTGCTTGGTTATGGATAGCAGGATTATCTTGGTCAAGCAGATCTTGTGCAATCTGACTAAACATTTTTTGTCCTTCATTGCTGTCTATTGGTAATTCTATATCAAAAATGCGACTTAATACTCTGTAAACGTTTCCATCAACTACTGCGTGAGGTAAATTAAACGCAAAGGAAGCTATGGCAGCAGCAGTGTATGAACCTACACCTTTTAGGTTTAGGATAGTATTATACTCGGAGGGAAATACACCATTGTATTCAGTTTGCACAAATTTTGCTGCTGTGTGTAAATTCCTTGCTCTACTATAATATCCCAAACCCTGCCAATCGTTCAATACTGATTGTTCGTCTGCATTTGCTAAGTCAGAAATGGTAGGGTAGTGGTCTATAAATTTTAAAAAGTAGTCCATACCTTGAGCTACTCGGGTTTGTTGAAGTATGATTTCAGATAACCAAATGAAATATGGGTTAGTTGTCTGTCTCCATGGAAGTTCTCTTTTGTTTAGTCTATACCAATCGGTTATTTGTCGGCTAAAATTCATTATTCGTATATTTTTTTATTAAAAAAACTTTAAAATCAAATATATATCAAAAAAACGTATAAATTTGCTATTGAAAATCAAAATATTATAAACTATGACTAAAGCAGATATCATTGCGCAAATCGCTGATGAAACAGGATTAGAAAGATTAGAAGTGCAAAAAACAGTTGAAGCTTTCATGACTGTTGTTAAAAAGAACATGGCTGATGGAAACGATGTTTTCTTAAGAGGTTTTGGTAGCTTTATCGTTAAGAAAAGAGCTGAAAAAACTGGTAGACTTATCAAAGCTCAAAAATCTATCATCATTCCTGCACACAATATCCCAGCTTTCAAACCTGCTAAAGTATTCTTAGAGGAGGTTAGAAATAAAGTTGTGGTAAAATAATTTTTCTTTTTACTCAATTTAGAGTATTTTATAAAGTAAAAATTTTATCTTTGCACTCCTGTTTGTAGCAGGAGTGTTTTTTTTAAACACATTTTTGAACTGATTGTTTAATAAATAATATATAAAGTTATGCCAAGCGGAAAAAAAAGAAAAAGACATAAGATGGCTACGCACAAGCGTAAGAAAAGACTTAGAAAAAACCGTCATAAGAAGAAAAAATAATTTTTTTCTTTTATAATTCGTTGAATAACTTAGTAATATCATTGCTAAGTTATTCTTTTTTTAATCTTAAATATAAGCTTTCGTGAGTTTAGAATTAGTAGTCGATTCTCGTCAAGATGGGATCTGGCTTGCGTTGTTGCGTGATGGAAAGCTTATTGAATTGCACCAAGAACAAGGAAACACAGAATTTGCCGTTGGAGATATATACCTAGGTAAAGTTCGTAAAACCGTACCTAGTTTAAATGCTGCATTTGTGGATGTAGGGTATGAAAAAGATGCCTTTTTACATTATCTAGACTTAGGGCCACAATTCAATTCGCTAAATAAATTCACAAAAGACACGTTACACGGCAAGCAGAGTGTGGCTGACCTTCAGTATTTTAAACTTGAAGGAGAAATACCCAAAGAAGGGCAGATGGAAGAAGCAGTTTCTTCTACTCAGCCTATTTTGGTTCAAGTTGCCAAAGAACCAATATCAACAAAAGGACCGCGTTTGAGTGCTGAAATTACACTCGCTGGTCGATTTATCGTTTTAGTGCCTTTCTCAGACAAAATTTCAATTTCTCAAAAAATTAGATCTAATGAAGAAAGAGATAGGCTTAAAAAAATCCTATCGGATATTAAACCAAAAAATTTCGGAGTAATTATCCGTACTGTTGCTGAAAATCAATCGTTGGAGCATATTCACCAAGACTTAAATAACCTTATGTCTAAGTGGAAATTAATGTTTACTAATCTTAAATCAGCAACACCGCCAAAAAAAGTATTGGGTGAAATTGATAAAACAGCTTCAATTTTACGTGACTTATTGAATAGCGATTTTACAAATATTCATGTAAACAACGAACAATTAGCGGAGGAAATTAAAGGTTATGTTAGTGATATAGCTCCTGAACGCCAAAAAATAGTTAAATTTTACGATGGAAAAATTGATGTTTTTGAACGTTTTGGTATTTCCAAACAGATAAAAACTCTTTTTGGTAAAAAAGTTCCAATGCCTTCAGGGGGGTATTTGATTATTGAACATACAGAAGCTATGCACGTAATAGACGTGAATAGTGGTAACCGTAAAGGGGCTGATGGTCAAGAGTCAAATGCGTTAGCTACTAATCTAGAAGCAGCTGAAGAAATTGCAAGGGTATTACAATTACGTGACATGGGAGGAATTGTGTGTGTCGATTTTATCGATATGCATGATAAAGAGAACAATAAAATCCTTTTCGAAAAGTTAAAGGAGTTTATGAAAAACGATCGTGCTAAGCACAATGTTATTCCACCATCTAAATTCGGTGTTGTAGAAATCACACGTCAGCGTGTACGTCCGGAAACGGAGATCAAAACAAATGAGACTTGCCCAACATGTAATGGTACTGGAGAGGTACAGGCAACGATTTTGTTTGCAGAAGAAATTGAAAACAATCTAAACTATTTAGTTTTAGATCGTAAAGAACCTAAAGTGGCCCTTTTGGTACACCCATATTTAGAGTCTCATTTCAAAAGAGGGTTAATCTCTCGCCAAGTGAAATGGTTCTTTAAATTTAAAAAATGGATTCCAGTGCGTGGAGTAGTTGCCAACCAACTGTTGGAATATACATTTGTTAACGATAAAAACGAAACGATTGCACTGTAGACATGGAATTGTCCAGTCCTAGTTACTCCTTCGAACAGGCACTTGTCAAAATGGAAGCGTGGTGCGCATACCAAGACAGGTGCCTCTTTGAAGTTCAAAATAAACTTCAATCTTGGAATATAGATTTCTCAGTCCAAGAAAAAATCATCGAAAAACTCATTTTAAACCGCTTTTTAGACGAGAAACGCTTTGTTGAGTCCTTTATTTCAGGAAAGGTCAGAATCAAACGCTGGGGGCGAATTAAAATCAAATATCATCTTTTCCAAAAACAAATCGATAAAAAATTAATTGAACAAGGGCTAAAAACCATCGACCAAGAAATCTATTGGGACAACCTAGTAACCTTAGCAACCCGAAAATCTTCCGAAATAAAATCTACAGAAGATCTTTGGAAAGCCAAACATAAAGTAATGATCTACCTAGCTTCTAAAGGTTACGAACAAGATTTGATTTATGAGGTTGTTAAAACTATACACACTTAACTTTTACTTTTCTGCTGTTCTAAAGCCAATAACTGTTTTAAAGTTCTATCCATCCCTTCAGGTGACCCATCTAAGAAAATTGTATTTCCATTTCCTTTCTCTGCAAACTCTCTTACAGATTCTGTCCACATAGAAAAGAGAATCAATGAGGTGTCTAAATTCGCTTCGCGCATTTTTTCGGCAGCTTCACTCATACCCTTAGCTACTTCCTCACGAAAAAGTGCAATTCCTTGTCCTTTTAATTGTGCTGCTATTCTTTCTGCTTCTGCTGCAATTTTAATGGAATTTCCCTCTGCTTCTGCAGCTTTTGTTTTAGTAATTAAAAGTGCTTGACCTTCGTTTTCAGCAGCAGCTTTTAAATTGTTAGAAGCTACTACTTTTGCCATTGAAGCAGTGATTTCAGCGTCAAATGTAATGTCATTTAATTGTAAATCAATTAAGTGAAAACCCCAACTTTCTAGTGTGTTATCTAAGCTTTCTTTCACATCATCCACAATTTCTCTTCGTAACATCAGAATTTCTGCTTGCTTTTTGGTCGCAACAAACCCGCGAACAGAACCCTCAATAGTTCTAGTTAATGCCTGACTAAAACTTTTTATATCCATAAATTTGAATGCAACATTTTTAATAGTTTCTTCTTGATTATCAAGTACAGAGTAAACTAACATGGCTTTGAAATATACATTAGCTTGATCAGAAGTAATTGCTTGAAATTCCATTTCAACTGCTCTGTTTTGAATAGAAACTCGACTGAATATTTTTTCAACTATAGGAATTCTAAAATTTAGTCCTGGGTGTAAAATTCTTCTGTATTTACCAAACATGGTTACTACAGCAATTGTTCCTTGTTGAACAATCGTGATACTTGTTGCAACGATAGCTGCAATTAATAAAATTGGTATTATAATTCCCATAAAGTATATAAATAATAATATTTACTAAACTACTAATTTTAAATTGATTTAAATAAAAACCGTTCTTGTTTATTTGTATGAAATGAAGAAAAAATTATATTTTGTTTTCAATCATTTTCGATAATTTGATGTAGTCGATCTTTGTTTTGTGTCGAGCATCAACTGGAATATTTTTTAAGAAAATCAGTTCATCATAATCGAATGTATCTAGATTATGTTTATTAATTTCTCCCGAAGTTGAAATAATTAAAATGAGTTTGTTCTTAAGTTTTAGAAGTGTTCCATTTTCAATACCCGGAATATTTTTTAGTGCGTTTTCTACTTCGAAAGGATAATATATTTTTTCCTTATGATGAATGATCTGTGAAACTCTTCCCATTAGGTATAAAAAGTTATTTTCATCTATATAACCACTATCCCCAGTTCGATGCCAAATTTCTTTCTCAGTGATGATTTTGTTTTGTTTAACCGCTTCAGGATTATCTATATAATTCTCATTTACGGTAATTCCATTCACAATGATTTCACCTATTTCTCCAAACTTTAATTCTTTTTTATTTAATTCATTAGTCGTTATTGATGGTAAAATATTTTCAGTAGGAACTATTTTTAATTTTATAGAAGGATCTATTTTGCCAACAAATAAACCTCGATTTCCTTTTTGTTCTATAACTTCATTTGCATGAAAATGACTAATTGGTTCAGCTTCTGTTGAACCATAAACAATCGTAAAATCGGTATTGAATTTGGAAGTTATTTTGTTAATCTCAGTTCCAAAAATAGGCGCTCCTCCTGAAATAATTTGTTTTAAATTAGGTAAATCACCTTTTACATATTTTGATAGTTCTAATAAATAAAACGGAGATGCAATTATACTATCAATTTTTAATCGATCAACTAATTGTAAACAGTTTTTCGCTTTGAATTTTTTTGTTTTTACGATTACAGATGTAACCCCAAGTCCTAAATTTAATAATAATACAACAGGTAATAATGTCAATCGAACTTCGCCGATTAATAGTGGTTTTAATAGTTTAAATTGTTCATTTAGAAAAGTATGTGTTCTGTCTACCGCCTTTGGTTTTCCTGTGCTTCCTGTAGTAAAAGTGATTAAAGCAGAGGACGTATATTGGGTTTCCTCAATTTTGTAAGTTGTACTTAAAAGTTGTTTTTTAGGGTCTAAGAAAACATCTATCTTTCTAATTTCTTCTACGAAAAGACCTATAGTTCTTAGTTTTCTGGGAGCAATAATAGCTTTACATCCCGCCATTTTAATACATACATTTAGTCTTTTAAGGCTTACCCATTCATCTAAAAAAATAGCTACCGCCCCCATAGCAAAAGTTGCTAATAAAATTCGGTACAAATCGATACTCATACCTACAAAAACTAAAATTCGATCACCATTTTTTATTCCTTTTGATTCAAAATAAGCTATCGTATTTTTAACTTCTATTTCTAACTGTTTGTATGTTATGTGTTTATTTTCATGAATGATAGCAATTCTATTAGGATATTTGTCACAAACTTCAAAAAAATATTGGGTAATATTAAATGACATAATTAAAGAGCTTTATAGAAAAGTTTATACAATCTAAATAAATTGCCTTTATAATGATTTGATAATCTGTTAGAAGCATTGCTGTGATACATAAAAGCATGTAGCATAGTTTCGTACCCTTGTTCTTTTCCAGTTTCTACAATTCTATAAATTAACTCATCCGCTACATCGAGGTATTTTCTGCCGTTTTTTCTGCATATCGTTTTGATAATGAGTCTTTTTTCTTTTGTGCTAAAATAATCATGTAATGTAAGTATCAACCCAATCATTTCATTGTTCTCCTCGGCAATTAAAATAAAATCTGGATTTAAATACGGTTTAATCAATCTGTATTTATTAATAAAAGAATCTTCGTTGGTTTCTGTGAATAAAAAATTATGTTTAAATACTTCTGAACTAAAGTCATAAATTTTCTTTAGTTCTGATTCATAATTATCAAGGTCTATTTTTCTGAATTTTATATGTTTGTTTGAAAATGTAGGTGTTTTTTCTGGGTGTTCTACTTTTCCTTTTTGGGTGTGGTAATTTCCTGCAATTTCGAAACCGAATTTTTCAAATTGTTCGATATAATATTCTTTATGAAACGTTTCCGTAAAAAATGAATCTTTAATTGGTGCTGTAGCAAATCGATAATTTTTCCAAGTTGAACCATTCATTGGTCCAATAATGTATTTGTAATCTATTTTTTTACAATAATCTACTATTGAATTTAGTAAAAGCGCACTTGTTGTTTCATCATTTTCACATTCATAATGTGATAGACATATTGCATTTTGATTTTGAAAAAATAGATTTTTATTCAAAATAACACAAGCCATTGCTACCGTTTTGTTTTCTTTGTTTACAATAAAACCTGAATCAAAATGTTCGTCAATCAATTCATTACATTGTAGATTCGGCAAAGAATGTTGAGGGTATAAACTGATAGAAAATTCTATTAAGAGCTGTTGAAATTGCTCTTTGTTTTTCATTTTTACAACTTTCATTTAATAGGAAATAAAAGTAAAATGGTGATGATTGTTAAAGGTACTGTCAGATTATCTAGACCTTTACCAGTTCTTGATTCAGCGATTGTAGCAGCAAATGGAATGAAAAATAATAGGAGAAAGTTTGTTTCTGGAAGAATAAATAAATTAATGATAAAGGCAACTACAAAAAATCCGATTGCACCTGAAATTGTTTTCTCTTCTGCACCAACTTTAAATCTCCCAAATGGGATTTTTTTTCCAAAAAATGCAGCGGCTGGATCTGCAAATGCCATAATTAACATTGGTAAGTAAAAATAAAAGTATTCGTTTCCAGTATTTTTTAAATGATAAAATAAAAAAGAAATCACGACTACAAGAGGGTAGACTAAACTCCCGTATGACTGCCTAGAAATACCATTTATCGATTTTAAAAAGTTGAATTTTAAACTCAATTTTAGTAAGATAAAAAACTCTACGCTTATAATAATTACCCAGATATAGTGGGTAAATAAAAAAGGGAAGGTCAACACGAGTAAACCAGAACAAATATGTACAAGTTTACGTGTATATTCTACGTGAATTTTGAAAACAAAATTGATTAATTCTGAAATACCAAAGAGTAACAAAAAACTTAAACTTAGTAGGATTAAATTTAGTAGATTAGGATTCATATTTTTACATCTGTAATAAATTCTTTATAAAAGAAACCATTATCAGTTCCTTTGTTTTGATCTTGATTAATTCTTGAAAAAGTAGCAGGATATTTTTTTGAAAAAACGCGCTCAACCATCAAGTTCCAGTAACTAATAATGGCATTCTGAGGTAAATTTCTAAGCATAGTTTTATGAAATTCCTCAAATTTAATCTCATCCATATATTCAAAAATGTTAGAGAAATTACAAAAATCAAAGTTGTTTTCTTTCAAGATAAAATTCTCTATTGAACCATGTTTAAATTGCATTAAAGATAGGTTGCATTTTATCGTTTCAAAGTTTTCTTCTCTTAAATAAAATGGCAAAGTGGGTTTAAATGTGCCGTAGAAAATGTAATGTAAAAAATAATTTGTTTGACAATTTTTACTTTGTAAATGTCTTTCAGATTGATTGAAAATAAAGTTAGCAACCGGTATTTCAACTTGATTTAAATAAGATTTTGTTCGACCAAACCTCCCTAGAATAAACTTGCTAAAGAATAAATTAAAAAGCAGCCTCCAACGCCAATTATTCCATTCTTTGTTATGAAATTCGAATTGTGCAATTTCAGATTTCTCTTCAATAAGTGTAGCGATTTTACTTTTTGTGTGTATCAATGGAACAATTCGTTCTCTAAAAAATCGAAAATAGTTTTCAAATTTACCTGCGTGAAGTACTCCTGTTGTAATCAATTTAATATTTGATTCCCAGTAGTTTTTACATCCAGTTGAAAGTTCTTTTTTTATCTTTTCAAAATAATCTAGAACACCCTCATAGCCGAATAAAAAATGAATTAACTCATCGTAATTTAACTGGCTAAATGCTGCAATTTTAAGTTCGCATAAATATAATTGAGCAAGATTTGTATCTACAACGGTAACTGATTTAGGTTGAGTTGTTAAAAGAGCAAAAGAGTTATCACCACCTGAGGCAATACTTAAAATCGAACTATTTTCAGGTAGTCTGATGGTAGAAAGAAGTAAATCAGCATCTTCCCAACAATTAGCATATTTTATTTTTTCGTTCATGCTCGCTCCAAAATTTTCACAATGCCATTACTTCCATTTATCTCGATTAAATCTCCCGTTTTAATGTGTTGTAATAAATTTTTAACACCAACAATACATGGTATTCCCATTTCTCTGGAAACAATCGCAGAATGACTCAATAAACTTCCTCTTTCTACCACTATAGCAGATGCACTTGGAAATAACACTACCCAACCTGGATCGGTACTTGATGTAATTAGTATCGTGTTATTCAAATTTTCAATCTCCTGTGGAGAATGAATTACCGTTGCTCTACCGCTCACGATCCCTTTGCAACAACCAATTCCTTTCAAGGTATTTAATTCAGAATTATTTTCGTCTATTTCATGATTAAATTCAAGTTCCTCTATTGGTTGATTTGTTTTTATTCGTTCAGGTAAATAGTTCTTTTTATAATTTTTATAATTCGTTTTTCTATCTTCAATCAATGCTTTTAAATCTATCTTTGCCTTTGTTTGATTAATATAATTGAACACTTCATTTTGCGTTAAATAAAAAACATCTCTTTCATTTTCAATTATTTTTTTCTGACTTAATTTTCTTCCTATTTCCATCATCAAAATTCGAACCATTCCAAATGCTCTTGTTCGTTCAAAACGAAGGTTTTCACGATTACTAATCAAATACCTTGCCTTTTTTAGTACATAGGAAAAAATGAATTTTTTTAAAGGTTTACTCTTGAGTTTGTTTTTGATATTTTGCTCTGCTTCAGAACGTAAATGATTTCCAGAATGAATGGTTTTATCAGTCTTATTTTTTACAAAATTCTGTAAAATTTTGATGTAATTTTCAGGTTGTTGTTTGTAAGTTATGGTCTCTAATTTTAATTCACCAACACATCTTTCTCCCCATTTTTGAATGTATTTTTGAATGGCTAGATTGATATCAGAAAAACGAGGTTCTTTAATTTTGATTAAAATTTCAGTCGCAGTATTTTCTTCGAATAAATTTTTAGATTCTTCTGAGGTGTGAATTAAATTGATAATAGACATGGTCATTGTAATTGGCTCAGTAGAAATAATGTCCTTAGAACTACTAACTAAATCGTTGTGTAAAGTATTATTTTCATCTAAGTTGTATTTTGCGACTAACTTTTGTAAAACTCCAAAGTAAATCATGCAGAAGAAATCATTTACTAAGGGTGCTCTCCATTTTTTTACTAAGGTGTTTTCCAATAGTTCATATTTCGAGAGCAATTCTGAAAGTTCCATTTTTTCAAAATTCATAGATTCGAACTCAAACATGACTTCATTGAAATGACGTTGAAAAGCAATGCGATCTTTATTTAATGAATTATGCTGTTTTAAAATTTTAAAAAGAGCACTTATTACATGAAAATATTCCTTGAGTTTATTTCGTGAAGGTTCAATTTTGGTATCAAATTTTTCTTTTACCCCCATCATCGTATCCATAAACTCAGCATTTAACTTATAACCAGGTAAAAGTGAAAGAGATTTGTGCCAGTTGTTTAAATTATAGTAAACTCTCCCATAAAGTAGACCTAACATGTTAGCATAAACATCTCGATTTTCTTCAATTTTTTCCCTACTTACTCCTAGAATGAAAGATAACTGTTTATATACAGCCTCATACATCTTTTCAATAAATGAAAAAGTGAGTGGTAAAGTTAAATCTGGATAACTTTCTATGATATTGCTATTATCCCAAATGGTATATTTTTCTTCTCTAAGTACCGTTTTTTTATAGGTGGTTATTGGTCTTGTTTGTAAAATATATAATTGACCAGATTCGTATGCAAATTCAACGTCTTGAGGGTGTTTGAAATAAACTGATAATTGATTTAAAATACCTGAAATTTCGATAATTTGATCATCGTTTAAACATGCTTTATTTATTTTTTCTTCAGGTAAAGGATAGCATTTTGTTCCATTTTTTGTTTCTAGGTTGAATTTTATTGTATTGCTTTTCTCAGCAATTTCTTTTTTTATATTTATCTGATTTTTTATAAATAGGTCAGCATTTAATTCTCCTGAAACTACTCCTTCTCCTAATCCGTATACAGCATTAATTACTGTTTCATCTGTTTTTCCAGTTAGAGGATTCATCGAAAATCCAACACCTGATACATCTGCATCAATCATCTTTTGTATCAATATGGCCATGCCTGATGATTCTAAAAGATTATTTTTTTGATATACCATTACACGTTCACTGTATAACGATTTCCAAACAGTGATGATGGCTTCGTTCAAATGGGACCGATCGACAAATAATTTACTTTCATATTGTCCTGCAAATGAATTTTTATTCCCGTCTTCATTTAAAGCTGACGATCGAACAGCAACATATTCTGAATGATTAAAATAGGTCATGATTTGATCTAAAAGTGAATCAGGGAAGACGAATTGAGAAATAAAATCTGATTTATCTTTTAGAGTTTCTGGTAGTAGATTTTCTAAATAGTTTGAAGGAATAATAAGAAAATCAGGAACTTGAACACCATTTTTTTTTAATTCTATTAAATTGTTGGCTTTTCCGCCGTAATTTATATGAGTAGTTGTCGTCTGTTCAGCGTATATTACTTTTATTTCCATAGGCTAATTAGCATTGGTATTCCTCCTAAAATCAGATAGGTAGCAAAAGTCCATAATGCAGAACTATACTCTATCAATTTAGCATTTTTTTTATTTTGTTTAGCTAAAAATAAAAAAGCAGGAATCGAACAGATAATGAAAAAAACAATAAAAATGAAGTAGTAAAAGTAAGTTGACTTTCCTGTATAATAAGTTGCAAATGAACAAAGTATTAGAGTTAAAAATAACAAGATGATCCAAAAAACAACTGCTCGTTTTGTGCCCAATTGATATGTATAGCTCAATACCCCAAACTCTTCATTTTCAGGAGATTTTATTTTTCTTCCAATTTCTAAAATAATTCCATTCATAAAACTAACTCCAAAAAAGAAAAATAATCCTATAGGTGCTTTTTGACTTTCTAGCAACCAATCGAAACCGCTTGCAAAAACATCTACTAATGGTATAATCATCATATGAGATGTGACATACCAAAATTGATGTTTTTTTAGCCATTTTTTTACGAAAAATTCTTTACTCATTAGAAACAAGTAGCTAAATGTAATTGCAAGCAAATAGAGCATTTTTGGAAAAAAGATAGTGGTAATACTCAGTTGTAAAAGAAGCGTGATTATTCCAATGTATTTTAATTCTTTAAGAGAAATTAATCCTCTGGGAACAGGAAGATATGTTCGGTATTTTAAATCATCCTCTTTGTCTTTGAATTCATCTAAAATTCGAAGTAAAAAAAATAAACTGATAGTATTAATAATACAAACCACAAATTTATCAATTGTCACAAATTCGTTTAGTCCCCTACAAATTCGAGAGTAAGCAATAGCAGAAAAACTAAAAGCACCAATTAAAAAGAAATAAGCTACAAAAGGATATCTTTCTTTTTGATAAATTAAAAATCTTCTAAGTAGGGAGGCGGTATTTTGATCGACTTTTTCTGTAAATGACATTCTATTAAAAGTTCAAAATAAATCTAAATTAATCATTTTTAATGATATATCATTCAATATAATACCAAGGGATATTAAATAATCCTTTTTTTAGATCTATTTTTACTTTTTCACCAATATTAATTTTACAGTATTTGCGTTCTGGAACTGAAATTTCTTCTTTGTCGAAATGATGTCCCCAAGGGGTTACTTCTAGATAATATGTTTTTCTACCTTTGCTACTTGTACTTATAGATTTTGAAACTACCCTGGCATCATAAATAATTGGTTTTGAGTTGTCAAAAATACAGTTTACGCCATAGGTTCCTGCATAGCTAAATACAAAAACATTTAAAATAAGGGAGAAATAAATCCATATTTTACTCTTATTACTTGATTCAATTAGTTTATGGGTGCTAAATAATACAATCAGCATAATAATAAAACCGATTGTGCATGGTATTAGAATACTTTTGAAGCTTTCGAATTCATAATCAATTAAAACACGCAAAAAAAGAACCCAACCTGCAAAATCAATGAAATCAGCTACATCATATTTATCTTTTCCTTCATCATTTTTTGAAATCTTAACTAAACTAGCTATACTTGGTCTGCCTGTTAGACCGTTTAAAATAAGTCCCAGAATAGGAATAAAGAGAAGTATTATAAAAAGTATTTCGTAAGGCTCGGGGTAAATTAAAAACCATAAACCTAAACCAATTGTTAAATATTCTAACCAATTTAATTTGTGAAAAGTTAGCTTTTTAAGCACAGAAATGTAAATTGTGATTGATATGAAAATTTTTATACCCTCTCTAAAATCGTCGCATATCCTTGTCCAACTCCAATACACATGGTTGCTAAGGCATATCTTTTATTGCTGCGAATTAATTCATTAGCTGCAGCCATTATAATTCTTGCACCTGACATACCGAGTGGATGACCCAATGCAATTGCACCACCATTTGGATTGATTCTTGGATCGTTATCTGCTAATCCTAAAGCACGAGTACAAGCGAGTACCTGAGCGGCGAAAGCTTCGTTTAACTCCAATACATCCATTTGATCTAAAGTCAAGCCTGTGCGTTGAAGTATTTTTTGTGTTGCTGCGACAGGACCTATTCCCATGATTCTCGGTTCAACTCCAGCAACTGCACCTCCGACAATACGAACTTTAGGAGTTAAATTATGTTTTTTGATTCCTTCTTCTGAAGCTAACAATAAGGCAGCAGCACCATCATTTAGGCCAGAGGCATTTCCAGCTGTAACTGAACCATCTATAGCGAATGCAGGACGTAATTTTCCTAAACCATCAAAGGTAGTTTCAGGTCGAATAAATTCATCTTGATCAAATAGAATTGGATCTTTTCTTTTTTGAGGAATAGATACAGGTATAATTTCTTGACCTAAAATTCCGTTTTTTTGAGCATTCGTCGCTTTTTGTTGTGACCATGCTGCGAATTGATCTTGATCCTCTCTTGAAATACCGTATTTAGTAGCCAAATTTTCAGCAGTCATTCCCATGCTATCAACTCCATATAATTCTTCCATTCTTGGATTGATGAATCTCCAACCAAATGAAGAATCAAACATTTGAGCGTCTCTACCGAATGCAGATGAAGTCTTAGAAATTACCCAAGGTCCTCTAGTCATGTGCTCAACTCCACCTGAAATGTATAAATCTCCTGCATGATCTTTGATAGCTCGAGCAGCATTAATTGTAGCTGCCATTCCTGATGCACACAATCTATTAACTGTTTCTCCGCCTGCTTCGAGTGGTATACCTGCTAGTAATGAAGCCATTCTAGCAACGTTTCTATTATCTTCTCCAGCTTGATTCGCGCAACCGAAAATTACATCTTCGATTTGTGTTAAATCTAAACTTGGAAATTTGTCTATCAATCCTTTCATTGCAATCGCTGCTAAATCATCTGCACGAACGCCTGCTAAAGTCCCTCCAAAATTTCCAATTGCAGTTCTAACTCCATCAACTAAGTATACCTCTTTTGACATATTTCTAAAATTTACATCAAAAATAAGAATCAATGTCTGTTTATCAAATTACTTGAAGGTTTTCAATAAGGTGTTGATAAATAATTATAGGCTAAACTCTTAAAAATTGGTATTTTTCCGAACTAATCTTGATTTATTGTGAAGAAAAAAGTAGTTCGAATGTTAATTTGCTCGGTTTTTTTATCGAGTTCGATATTAGCACAAATGGAGGACCTTTCTCCGAAAGAAAAAGCATTCAGAGATTCGATTGCACTAGTGAATGAAGCCTCGAAAGCAAATGCTGCCGGAAAAGAAGCGTATAATTTAGGTATTGGTTTGTTCTCAAATAAAGAATTTGATAAAGCAATTTTTGAGTTTGACAAAGCAATTTCAGCAGATCCTTCTTTTTTAGCTGCGTATTATAACAAAGCAATCGCTGAGATAGAACTTGAAAAATATTCGAATGCGACTCAAACGTTGGATAAGTTGGTTGCTATAGATAGTAATTATACAAGAGCATATTTTCAAAGAGCAAAAGCATATCAGGGAATAAACGATTATGCTGCCGCTGAAAAAAACTTTGAAAAAGCGATTTTACTTGATCCTACAAATGTGAAAGTGTATAACAATTATGGTGTTTTGCGTTTTATGCAAAAAGATTATAAAGATGCCATTGTAAAGTTTTCAAAATGTATACAACTTGATCCAACATCTCCATATAACTATAATGATAGAGGAAGTTGTTATCGTTTGTTAGGAGATTATGTAAAAGCCTTAACTGATTACGAAGAGGCCGTAAAAAAGAATCCTAATCTTGCGTTTGTGCTTAATAATTTGGGTACAACCAAAAAGAAAATGAAAGACCTTCAGGGAGCTCTCGTATATTTTAATAAAACAATCGTCGCTGACCCCAAATTTTATATGGCATATGCAAACAGAGGTGTTACTCTTTTAGCGTTAAACAAAAAAGAAGATGCTGAGAAGGATTTTAATACTGCCATTCAGTTAAATGATAAATACGCTCCTGCTTATTCCAATTTATCAGCAATTTATTTTCAAAAAAAGGAATATCAAAAAGCTTCAGATTTTGCTGAAAAGGCAATTAATTTAGATCCAAATTATGGTTCCGCTTATTTAAACCGAGGAATTGCACGAGAGATGTTGCGTGATATGATCGGTGCTTGTGATGATTGGAACAAAGCAAAAGAATTAGGGGTAGAGCTTGGTAAGAACTATTTTTCAACAAACTGTAATAATTAATTGATAAAAAATGAGAAATACGATTCTAATATTTTTAACGATATTTTCTGTATTTATTTGTTCATACGGACAGAATATAGAGTTTAAATCTTCAAATTTTAAAGGAGATAAAGAAGGATTTAAAAAAGCGGAGGCATCGATTGAGTATGCTGATATTTATTTTAATAAAGGAAATGAATTAGCATTTTCAATTAAGGATATTGGTGATAATTTTAAAATAGCTTTAAATAATTACTTGAAAGCGCAAAAATTCAATCCCTCAAATGCTTTGTTAAATTATAAAATTGGGGTTTGTTTGATCAACTCTACTAGTCCATCTAAGTCATTTGAGTATTTCAAAAAAGCAAAAGAGCTAGATGCTAATTGTGACCCTATGTTACCTTATTATCTAGCGTGGATGACTCAATTGGAAGGTAAATTTGATGAGGCTGCAAAGATGTATATGGCATTTGAAACTTCTTATAAAAAAGCAGAAGAAATAAAGATTTTTACAGATCAAAGAAAAAGAGAATGTGAAAATGGTAAAAAAATTATGGCCGCTCCATTAAGAGTTTGGGTTGATAACATGGATCAGTTAAATACGGAAGCTGATGAATTGTCTCCAGCTGTTTCTGTTGATGGAAGTGAGATGGTTTTTTCTTCGGACAGAAAAAATGAAAATGGAATGGACTCATTAGGCAATTATGATTTTGAAATATATACAACAACAATAGATCATGGTAAATGGTTAGATCCAAGTCGAATTCTAGGTCCTTTAAACACAAAAACAGATGATGTTGTTAATACAATAAGTTATGATGGTAATTCTATGTTGTTGCATAGAAAAGTAAATGGTCAAACAGATATATTTGAATCGAAACTACAGGGGGCATTGTGGTCTGATCCTATCTTGTTAAATAGAAATATTTCTAATGAAAAATTCAACGATCGTTTTGCTTGTTACAACCACGATGGCTATAAAATTTATTTCAACAGATATAATGAAGAGAGTAGTAAGGGCTATGAAATGGTATATTCTGCTATGGAAAGCAAGGCAAAGAAAGATTATGCAATTGTTTCGTTTGTAAATGCTTTAAGTTCAAAGTTTAATGAAGGTCCTGTTTACATTAGTATTAATGGAGATATGTTGTATTTTGCTTCGCAGGGTCCTGCTTCTATGGGTGGGTATGATATTTTCTTTTCTAGATTTCAACAGGGACAGTGGACAGCACCAACAAATTTAGGGTATCCTATAAATACACCTTATGACGATTATTTTTTCGCTCCTTCTGTGAATGGTAAGTTTGCTTATATATGCTCGAACAGACCGGGTAGTAAAGGAGGATTCGATATTTTTAAAGTGACTTATTGGGGGCCAGATAAAACTCCTGTACTTGAAACAGAAGATTACTTACTATCTTCTATTTTAGTACCAGTAAAAGACAATAATATAGAATCAAAAGTAGAGGTAAATAAAAAGTTTTTAACTGTATTTAAAGGGAATACGATAGATGCATTGACTTCAAAGCCTGTGTGTGCATCTATTGAAATCACAGATAATGCAACAGGAAAGGTAACAGAAACATTTGAAACAAATAGCGCAACAGGGAAATTCATTATCACTCTTACTTCTGGTAAAAATTATGGTATTGCTGTAAAAGCTAAAGGGTATCTTTTTCATTCTGAAAATTTTGATATCCCGGATGGTGGAGATGATAATATTGTAAATAAAACCATTGAATTGAAAAATATTGCTGTAGGAAATACGATTGCACTAAGAAATATTTTCTTCGACTTAGGTAAATCTACATTACGTTTGGAATCTAATGCTGAACTTGATCGTTTGATTAAACTTTTACAAGATGTCCCTTCTTTGAAAATTGAGATCTCAGGGCATACTGATAACACAGGTTCAGCAATGATAAATGATGCATTATCTCAATCAAGAGCGAATGAGGTAGTTGTTTACCTTAAATCAAAAGGTATTTCAGCTGATCGTCTTTCTGCAAAAGGGTATGGCTCAAAGGTTCCCGTTGCTTCAAATAATACTGATGAAGGGCGCCAACAAAACCGCCGTACAGAATTCAAAATTGTAGCTAATTAATCTTCCCTCCTTGAGGGTCCCGATAATTATCGGGAGAGGGAGGTGATTTTTTTAGTTAAACTTAAAGCTGTCCAAATTCGGGCAGCTTTTTTCATTACATCGCCTTTATGATAACTTCTCTCAACTCATTTATCATCAATGCTGTTGCTCCCCATACTTGTTTTTCTTGCAGGTTGAAGCAAGGTACGTTTTTCATTACTAGTTTATTTTCAGAAGAAATATTCATTGTTGATATGACGGTTTCTTGAAGTAGTTCTTTTATCGGAACAGAAAATATGGAAGCTACCTCTCGATCTTGTAATTGAAATTTTGGAGTGTAAGGATAATGAAAAACAAATGGTTCTACCAAAAAACCACTTACTGGAATATATACTGGACTTAATTTCCCAAGTAAAGTAGCATCTCCCAAATCAATTCCTATTTCTTCAAAACTTTCTCGACGTGCTGTATGTTCAAAACTTGTATCAGACTCTTCTTTCTTACCTCCTGGAAAACTAATTTGTCCACTGTGTTTTCCATTGTACTCTGTACGTTGAATTAATATAAAATGATGGTCATCTTGATTTTCAAATAAAATAATGGCAACCGCTGAAGCTTTATATTCGGTTAAATTTTTTAATATTTCACTGGTGACAGGTCGATGCAGAGGAGATAATGGGTGGTGTGCTACTTCTCCTGGTAGTTCGTTTTCTATTATGATTGCAAGACGGCTAATAAAATCCATATACAAAAATAAAAAATATATAACCTTTTCGATCTAACTTCTTTTGTACTTAATTGATTTAAACCTACCTTTGCTCCACTTCACTTATAAATAAACATAGCATGCAACTGTGGAACACTTTTAGTAAGGAAGAGTTAGTGAAGCAATTGAATGAGAGCGGGTTGAATTTTATCACCATTTCTTTCTATCAATATGCTAAAATTGACAATCCTTCTGATTTTCGAGATCAATTATTTTTAAACTGGTCAAAACTTAACATCGTTGGTAGAACGTATGTAGCCAAAGAAGGCATAAATGCTCAAATTTCTGTACCTGTACCTCATTTTGAACAATTTAGAGATGAACTTTATACGATCCCTTTTTTAGATGGTATTCGTTTGAATATTGCTGTTGAAGATGGGGGAGTCAAACATCCATTTTTAAAATTGAAAATCAAGGTAAGAGATAAAATTTTAGCGGACGGTTTAAATGATCAAACCTTTGATGTTACCAACAAGGGAATTCATTTAAATGCGGAAGAATTTAATAAATTGACCGATGATCCAAATACGATTTTAATCGATTTTAGAAATCATTATGAAAGTGAAGTGGGTTATTTTAAAGGCGCAATAACTCCTGATGTTGATACATTTAGAGATTCTTTACCAGTAATTGAAGACTTATATTTAAAGGGTAACGAAGATAAAAATATCGTTATGTATTGTACAGGTGGCATACGATGTGAAAAAGCTTCTGCTTGGTATAAACACCGTGGTTTTAAAAACGTACATCAATTAGAAGGGGGGATTATTAAATATGCAAATGACTGCAAAGATTTAGGAATTGAAAATAAATTCATCGGTAAGAATTTTGTTTTTGATGAAAGAAGAGGAGAACGTATATCTGATGATATAATTGCGCAATGTCATCAATGTGGTGAACCATGCGATGTACATACAAATTGTGTGAATGATGGTTGTCACCTTCTTTTTATTCAATGCGACACATGTAAATCAAAGTTTGAAAATTGCTGTTCGGAAGAATGTCAACATACGATACATTTACCTCTTGAGGAACAACGTGCTTTGCGCAAGGGAAAAGATATCAGTAATAAGATTTTCAAAAAAGGAAGATCCGAAAAGCTTAAATATAAATCAATTCATAATTCATAACCCATAATTCATAATTAGTAAAATGGTTTTAGGTATAGATTGGAATGTAACTTCTGAATTAATAGATGGTTCACCGACCCCAAATAAATATGGATTATTGTTTGTATCGGGATTAATCATCGGTTTTTTTGTGATGAAACGTATTTTCAAAAAAGAAAATATCGATGAAAAGATTTTAGATAAATTATTGATGTACGTGGTTATCGCTACCATTTTAGGAGCGCGTTTCGGTCATGTGTTTTTCTATGGTCCTTATTATGATAAATTTGATCAATATGGGAATTTGATTGAAAAAGGTTATTTTGATCATCCTGCAGATATGTTTAAAGTGTGGGAAGGTGGATTAGCCTCTCATGGTGCTGCCATCGCTATTTTGATTGCGCTTTGGATTTTTTCGAAAAAAGTATCGCATAAACCCATGATTTGGGTACTAGACCGAGTAGGAATTTCTGTTGCAATAGCAGCTTGTTTCATCCGTTTAGGAAATCTAGTAAATCATGAAATAATTGGAACACCAACTGATTTGCCTTGGGGCTTCAGATTTAATCAAGCAGGTGCTGAATATTTAATTAATGGTGTACATGTTTTCAGACATCCAGCTCAATTATATGAAGCAGGTTGGTATTTGATTGCATTTATTTTGTTAATGTACATGTATTGGAAAAGAAACGCGGCTGAAAAACCAGGATTGTTATTTGGTGTGTTCTTAATCTTTGTTTGGACAGCACGTTTTATTGTTGAGTTTGTAAAAGTAGGACAAACAGAACGAGATGGACTTTGGTTGTTAACAACAGGTCAAATTTTGAGTATTCCATTAATCACTGCAGGGTTTTATTTGACTTGGAAGGCTTTGAAAAATAATAAACCCACTGAATTGAATGCATAATTCATAAAAACAATTAAAATGAAAACGAAAACATTAAAAAAAAATAAAGTAAACGTAGTAACATTAGGTTGTTCTAAAAATGTATTTGATTCAGAAGTGTTGATGGCACAATTGAAAGCGAATAAATTTGAAGTAGAGCATGAATCTATGTCTGATGATTCAGAAATTGTAATCATTAATACGTGTGGGTTTATTGATAATGCAAAACAAGAATCCATTGACACGATTTTAAGATATGCGCAAGCAAAAGCAGATGGCGAAGTAGATAAAGTGTATGTGACTGGTTGTTTGTCAGAAAGATACAAAGACGATTTAGAACAAGAAATTCCTGAAGTTGATGCTTTTTTTGGTACGAGAGAATTGCCTCGTTTATTAAAAACCTTAAAAGCAGATTACAAACAAGAATTAGTAGGAGAGAGATTACTTACAACGCCTTCACATTATGCCTATTTTAAAATAGCAGAAGGCTGTGATAGACCATGTTCTTTTTGTGCAATTCCATTGATGCGTGGGAATCACGTTTCTACACCGATTGAAGAGTTAGTGTCTTCAGCGAAAAGTCTAGCTGCTAAAGGAGTGAAAGAATTGATTTTAATAGCACAAGATTTAACCTATTACGGGTTAGACATCTATAAAAAGAGAGCGTTAGCTGATTTGCTAGAACAACTTTCCGGTGTTGAAGGGATTGAATGGATTCGTTTACATTATGCGTTCCCAAGTGGTTTTCCAATGGATGTGTTAGATGTGATGAATGCGAAAACGAATGTGAATTTCTATTTAGATATTCCTTTACAACACGGTTCAACACGCATTTTACAATCGATGCGCCGTGGAATTACTAGAGAAAAAACGGAAGAATTAGTAGAAGAAATCCGTGCTAAAGTTCCAGGAATTGCTATCAGAACAACATTAATTGTTGGTTATCCAGGAGAGACAAAAGAAGATTTCCAAGAAATGTATGATTTTGTTGAGAAAATGCGCTTTGATCGTTTAGGAGTGTTTACCTATTCACACGAAGAAAATACACACGCTTATTCCTTAGAAGATGATGTTCCTGAAAAAACAAAACGTGAGCGTGCTGATAAAATCATGGAATTACAATCAGGTATTAGTTACGAATTGAACCAAGAAAAAGTAGGTAAAACATTTAAAGTTCTGTTTGATAGAGTAGAGGGTGATTATTTTATCGGACGTACCGAATTTGATTCACCAGAGGTAGACAACGAAGTGTTAGTTAAAAAAGAAGGGAATGTTTTCGTTAGAATCGGTGATTTTGCAAATGTTGAGATTACAAGTGCAGATCATTATGATTTGTATGGAAAGTTAGTTTGATTCTTATTGGGGGTATTTTCAAATTCCCCCATTTTCAAATTTTCAAATCAATTTTTATTTCTCGGATGATATGACAATATCGCCTCTCTCAAGAAACGTTGATCTAAATGTGTATAGATTTCAGTAGTCGTTATTGATTCGTGTCCCAACATTTCTTGAATTGCTCTTAAGTTAGCACCGCCCTCTAATAAGTGTGTAGCGAATGAATGTCGAAATGTATGTGGACTGATCGTTTTTGATAAATTGATTTTATCAGAAAGTTCTCTAATAATGGTGAAAATCATTACGCGCGTTAATTTAGCTCCTCTGCGATTCAAAAAAACAAATGGTTCATTTCCCGGTTTTATATCCTGAAAATCTCTTATTTCGTGTTTATAGGTGTTAATCTCGTCTTTTACCGATGGGCTAGCAGGAACGAGTCTTTGTTTATCACCTTTTCCCAAAACTCGAATGAATCCTTCATCTAAAAATAAATCAGAAAATTTTAGATTTATTAATTCACTAACACGAAGTCCACAACTGTAAAGTGTTTCTAGAATTGCACGATTACGTAAACCTTCTTTTTTTGATAAATCAACCGCGAGAATGAGTGAATCTATTTCTTCAATACTTAATACCTCAGGAAGTTTTCTTCCAATTCGTGGCATTTCAAGTAATTCACTAGGATCGTTAACTACTTCATCTTCTAATATTAAGAAATTATAGAATTGTTTTATACCTGAAATGATACGAGCCTGACTTCGAGCCGATAGTCCAACTTCTACTAATACATTTAGAAAGTTTTTTAATTCCTCTTTGGTGACATCTTTAGGGTGTTCAAGTTCTGGAAGTGCATAATCTTTTAATTTCTGCACATCACGTTCATAAGCAAGTACAGAGTTTTCAGATAAACCCTTTTCAATTTTTAAAAAAGAAACAAAATGATTAATATAGCGTTCCCAAGTATTCATAAGTAAGTTAAAACACAATGAAGATAGCAATTGTAAACGGACCAAACCTAAATTTAGTAGGAAAACGTGAAAAATCAATTTACGGAGATCAATCATTGACAAAATACTTGACAGATTTAAAAAACACATCAAGTAATGATATAACATTATTTCAATCTAATGTGGAGGGTGAAATAATCAATTTTATGCAGTCTTCAGATGCTGATGCATTCGTTATAAATGCTGGAGGTTATAGTCATACGAGTATTGCGATTAGAGATTGTATCGCTGCAATAGAAAAACCTACAATTGAAGTACATATTTCAAACATTGCAGGTAGAGAATCTTTTAGGCACGAATCGATGCTTTCTCCAGTTTGTATTGGATGTATTTTTGGTTTTGGTTTGAAGGGGTATAACTTAGCTTTAAACTTTTTTTCATTATAATTGGTTTGTTAAAATAATTTTAAATTAAAACATTGAAAATCAAATTTTTATTTTTTTGACTTTAAAAAAAAATGAAAAAAGTAACAATATCACTTGCAGATTTAAATATTACTACTACTTTTGTACTCGTCTAACACAAACAGACAATGATTCCGTAGCTCAGCTGGTAGAGCAATACACTTTTAATGTATGGGTCCTGGGTTCGAATCCCAGCGGGATCACTGAAAGCCACTCAATCGAGTGGCTTTTTTTATTAATACCCACTAAATTTCAGGAAAATCAAGGCTTTTGGTAGGAATATCAAAGTACGCTAAAACTAAATAATTCAAATTATCACAAGTTTCAAGCGAACATTTGAGCGAACAAAATAATAACATATTTTTGTTCGCTATAAACCTTGTATCTCTTTACCATAAAGGGATACAGAAGATTGATGTTGTTTTAAATTTTGTTTGTTTGCCGCAAAAAAAGGTTCTGTTTTCGACATTATTAATCTAATAATTTAGAAAATGAAAACAACTGTTAAATTATCAATTAACTCAATGTTGAATAAACAACGAGTTAAAGAAGGAAAGTATCAAATTTTTGTACGAATTACATTAGATGGAAAGCGTTCAGAAATTTCAACTAGACATTATGTTAGTCTAAAAGATTGGGACGAAAAACAATTTAGAGTTAAGAATAGTGCCGAATATTCACATTTAATAAATGTTCAACTTGAAGAAGTTAAAAATGAAATTAAAAAACACTTTTTAAAACTACAGGCATTACAAGAAGAAATCACAATCCATAAATTAAGGAATTTAGTTTTAGGGAAACCAGTCGAAGAAACAAAACCCAATCACAAAACAATCTGTGAAGCATTCGACTACCACAACCTAAAAATGGAAGAAACTCTAAAAGTGGGTAAAGTATGCGATAAAACATTGTTAAGGTATAAGATTACCAAAAACAAAGTTGTGGCATTTATGGAGAAACAATACCAAGTATCCGATATGGAATTGCCTGCGATGAGATTACGCTTTGTTACCGAGTTCGAACATTATTTATTGACCACCGATAAACTTCAATCCAACACAGCACACAAATACATTAAGAACTTAAAAAAGATTATGAATATGTCTGTTGGATTAGATTGGATACCTTCAAACCCATTCAACCAATTTAAGTGTTCATACCAAAGTCCAGACAGAGAGATTTTAAATCGTGAAGAACTTGCTACCTTGCAATATAAAAATCTCGGTATACCTAGACTAGAAGAAGTACGTGATGTTTTTGTTTTCTGCTGCTATACAGGATTTGCCTTTTCAGATATTTTCCAATTTGAGCAGAATGCAATCACTATTGGTTTAGATGGAGAATATTGGTTGAGTACAAATAGACAAAAGACCGGCACGAAGGAAAGCGTTCCGCTACTTCCTGTTGCCTTAGAGATTATTGAAAAATATAAAAACCACCCTTATTGTGTTTCCGAAAACAAGTTACTTCCTGTTAATTCCAATCAACGTTACAATAGTTATTTGAAAGAATTAGCAGACATCTGTAATATCAAAAAACACCTTACTTCCCATATTGCACGACACACCTTTGCTACGACAGTAACATTAGCCAATGGAGTTCCAATTGAAACCGTAAGTTCTATGTTGGGTCATACCAGTATTCGTACCACACAGATTTACGCGAAAGTGGTTGAAGAAAAGGTAAGTTCAGATATGAAATTACTTCGTCAAAAGTTAGCAGCTATCCCACCGATGGTAAAAGTAGGTTAATGAAAAAAGACAGCTAAACGGCTGTCTTTTTTGTTGATTCAAATTTTCTAAAATTATTATGCGATTTAGATAATAGTTTTGAACACAATACGTTTAATACAGAAATAACACAAAGGGTTTGAAATATAAATTTCAAGCCTTTTTTTGTCGAATAACATTTTTAATTATTTAGTGCACTATTGGTTTAACGGAATGAAAAATTTAAGATGATTATGGAGGGTTATATTAACGGTCTATGGTTCACTATGAATGCCGAGATCGAAATTTTGAAGAATGAAAAATCAAATTATGTTCCACAAGCAATTAAAATAATCGAAGGCTATATTGAGCAGTTAAAAGAGTTCATTAATAACAATCAATTCAAATCCAAAAGCGAGGAGATCTATTTCTTCAAAACCTTAAAACCACGTTTTTGTTCCCTATTGATTTATTATGGTAAGGTAAATCAAATTACGATGGATAAACCATTGGGGAGTGTAGATGAAAAGAAAGAGCACTTCAATAATCATCTCAATCACTTAACGCGCTATTTCAAAAAGAACCTTACTTTTTATCAATATATCAAATCAGAAAGTACGCATTTAGATGAAATTTATTTCGTGAGAGAGAATGCAAAGAGCAATTTGTCCTTCGAAACTTTCAGCATTGATATTGATTTTAGGTATTGCACAGGCTTTGATAATCGCCTTGCAGTCTTCCAAGCGTATGAGAATTTGGAAAAATACCTCTACAATGAGTTGAATTTATTACTCAATCCAGTACAAAATCCCATTTTTCACCAAAATATCCAAAACACCCACTACGAACCCGACTACGAAAAATATAATTTGCATTGGACGGAAAGCCAAAGTGCTCTAACAGAGTTAGTTTATGCACTCTACGAAAGCAAAGTTTTCAATGAAGGGGAAACTACGATATTGGAAATTACGAAATGTTTGGAAAATGCCTTTAATGTTCGTGTTTCGAATGTACATCGTTCATTTTTAGAGATTAAGAATAGAAAAAACGATCGTTTGAAGTTTTTAGATGGGTTGAGAAATCGACTAAATTTTTTCATCGAACATAGTTTCCAAAAATAGCCAACTACGAAAAATCAACTCAAAATAGGTCAAAAACACATTTTTTTCATACTAAAACACAGTAAAACGACACAAAAACAGGCAAAAAGTCGATTTTCTTTCCGTAGTTGAATTCGTATTGTGGAAGATTTATTTTGAGTTGCTTCAACTTTGTACCATAACATTTAAAACAGAAACGTTATGGCGGCAAACATCATCACACAGGAAGATTTAGATTTATTCAAATCTGAATTATTCGAAAAGTTA